>JAEEGJ010009200.1_pt1 | contig 26652 bp, 25 predicted proteins | sample 8958761 | NCBI WGS metagenome assembly JAEEGJ01 (sample SAMN16246546, study PRJNA631951) | gut metagenome | biome: gut microbiome; feature: rumen; material: RS-attached | host: Bos | place: Iran: Karaj | collected 2018-10 | reverse complement strand
CAGTCGACGTAAGTTCATCAGAAGTTAATTGCTAATGAGAATCCCGCTGTAGGGGTTCCTCGGTGGTCCATCATGAAATTGGGTTCAACTCTCATGCTCAGGTCGGGCGATATGTCAAAGTGTGACAACTCTGCATCAACATAAGCGTCAATGGCCGCGATTACGTACATTCCGGCAAAAGCGAAAATACTCAGGTCGCGGTATCTGCGGTATTTGTTCTTGCGCTGCTTGAACACATCCTTGAGCCAATCCTTCATGCTGGTGTCAATCTCATAGTGAGGCGGAAGGAAATCCTCGTAACTATTGGTGTTGTCGTCAGTGTCCATGATGTCCACATAGGCCCTCTGGTAGTCCATGTAGGTGGACTGGTTCCATGTCAGGGCGTAGATGCATCCTACATAGCCTCCGTAGACAATGGGCAGTTTCCACAGCTTGCGGTTGTATATCTGTCCGCCTCCGGGAACCAGCAGCGAAAGCCATACGGCTACGCGGGGCTCGGGCTCCCAACCTGTGGCGTTTCTTTTGTACTGGTTGATATGCTCCTGTTCAATATCCTTCCAGGTGGTACACTTGTGGTTGGGCTCCTGGAATTCATCTTCACTGACTGTTCTTACCAGGTCCGAATCCTCCAACTCATCAAAAGTGAGGTTACGGACAAAATCCATCTCACGCTGCCAGGCGGCAGTATCGTTAAGTGAACGGTAGATACTGTCCATACGGGCAGTACGTGTGGAGTCTAAGGTGAATTCTACGCCGCGGATTTCCTGTGACCGGACCGGAAGGGCGGTCATCACTGCCAGCAGGGTGAGCAGTACGTTTTTTATGAATCCGGACTGGACGGTCATTTCTTGAGTCGGTCAAACATTTGCATCAGACGGGCCAGGTCATCATCATCCTTGAATGAGATGCTGATGCTTCCTGCACCCTTTGCACCAACCTTAACCTTTACGGGAGCACCCAGGAACTTGGAAAGCTGGCGTCCCAGAGGAGACAGTGCATCGCTGTCGGCACTCTTCTTTGCCTTGGGCTGACTCTCGTTCATCTGGCGTGCCTTATCCTCAACCATACGTACTGAGTAGCCGTACTTGGTGAGTTCATGGAACAGCTGCAGCTGTTTCATGGGATCGTCAATGGCCAGCAGGGCACGGGCGTGACCCATGTCTATCTGCTTGTTCTTTAGGGCCACCTGAATCTCGGCGGGCAGTTTGAGCAGGCGGATGTAGTTGGCTATGGTAGCACGTTTCTTGCCGATGCGTGTGCTGAGCTGCTCCTGAGTCATGTCATAGACCTCAAGCAGGTTCTGGCATGCCAGCGCAACTTCCATTGAGTTCAGGTCCTCACGCTGAATGTTCTCAATCAGCGCCATTGCCATGACGTTCTCGTCATCGGCCGTACGGATATAGGCGGGGATGGTGTTGAGACCTGCTATTCCGGCAGCACGGAAACGGCGTTCACCGGCAATGATCTGATAGTCACCCTCGGCCATCTTTCGCAGGGTGATAGGCTGTATGATGCCTATTTCACGCAGTGACTCTGCCAGTTCTTCAAGGCTCTCCTGGTCAAAGTCGCGACGGGGCTGGTCGGGGTTGGCATGTATCTGGTTCAGAGGTACCTCGTTGATGGATGAGGACCCCTGAGTCTTTACTAAGTCAGTTGATATAAGGGCATCAAGGCCGCGGCCCAATGCCATTTTCTTGGGAGGTGTCATTTCTTCTCGTTTTTCTTCAAAATTTCCTGTGCCAGGGCAAGGTAGTTCTTGGCACCCTTGGAATCAGCGTCATACAGGATTGCGGGCAGACCGTAGCTGGGAGCCTCGCTCAGTTTGACGTTACGGGCTATGATTGACTCGAATACCAGCTCCTGGAAATGCTTGCGGATCTCGTCATAGATCTGGTTGCTCAGACGCAGACGTGAGTCATACATTGTCAGCAGGAATCCTTCAATGTCAAGTGACGGGTTGAGTTTTGTCTTGATTATGCGGATGGTATTGAGCAGCTTGCTGATACCCTCCAGGGCAAAATACTCACACTGCACGGGAATGATGATGGAGTCTGCGGCAGTCAGTGAGTTCACGGTGATGAGACCCAGTGAAGGTGAGCAGTCAATCAGGATATAGTCATAGTCATCCTTGACCTTGGCGAGCATCTTCTTCATCACTGTCTCACGGCTCTCCATGTTCATGAGTTCCAACTCGGCTCCCACCAGGTCGATGTGTGAGGGCAGTACGTCAAGTCCGTCAATGCATGCCTTGAGGATGGCGTCTTTGGGGTTGTCACCATTTACCAGACACTCATACACGGTGCACTTGAGTGACTGGATGTCAATACCCAGTCCGGATGATGCGTTTGCCTGAGGATCGGCATCCACTACCAGGACTTTCTTCTCCAGAGTGGCGAGCGATGCGGCCAGATTGATGGTGGTTGTGGTTTTACCAACGCCACCCTTCTGATTTGCCAAAGCTATGATTTTTCCCATGCGTTTTAATTTTAGGGTGTGAAGTTAGTGTAAAAAACCGATATATGGGAAAATTATACTAATTTTGACATCTGCAAAACGTCTGGAATGAAATACTATCTTGTAGCCGGAGAGGCATCTGGTGACCTGCATGCTTCAAATCTTATGAGAGCGTTGACGCAGAAAGACAAGTCTGCGCAGTTCCGCTGTTTCGGGGGCGACATGATGGAGGCTGCCGGCGGAAAACTGGTAAAACATTACCGTGAGCTTGCCTATATGGGATTCTGGCCGGTCGTGACACACCTTGGAACCATTCTTGGAGGAGCAACCCTCTGTTTCAAGGACATCTGTGACTGGAAACCTGACGTGGTGATCCTGGTCGACTATCCCGGATTCAACCTCTCAATCGCGAAAAAAGTACACAAACTGGGAATCCCCGTCTACTACTATATCTCACCCAAGATCTGGGCCTGGAAAAGCTGGAGAATCAAGAATATCCGCCGTGATGTCGACGAGCTTTTCTCCATCCTTCCGTTTGAGGTAGAGTATTTCCACCGTCACAGCTACAACATCAACTACGTAGGAAATCCCACTGTTGATGAGATTGAGGAGTACAAGTCTGACAAGAGCCGCAAACCGGCCTTGGAGGATGACGGCCGACGCGTGATAGCACTGCTTGCAGGCAGCCGCCGTCAGGAGATAAGCCGCAACCTGCCCATCATGCTTGAGGCAATAAAAAATATTGACTGCATCCGTCCTGTTCTGGCATGCGCTCCCAGCATCGAACCGGAGTTCTATGACAGCATAATAGGAGAGGCCGATATCGAGAAGGTTTACGGAAATACCTTCGGTGTTCTGGAGTCTGCATACGCAGCTTTGGTGACATCGGGCACGGCCACCCTTGAGACCGCCCTTTTTGATGTACCCCAGGTGGTATGTTACAAGGTTCCTGTAAGCTGGGCGGCCAGACTGATCAAGAAGTTCCTTATCAAGGTGCAGTTCGTATCACTTGTAAACCTGGTCTCATTCTCTGAGGTGGTTCCGGAACTCATAGGCGGTGAGATGAACGCCCGGAACGTACATGACCATCTGGTTCCGCTGCTGTCAGATACCATAGAACGCCGCATGCAGCTTGAGGGCTACACCCAGATGAAAACCATACTGGGCCCGGCCGGAGCTCCCGACCGTGCTGCAGCTCAGATTGTAAGTCTCTTATCAGAAATAAAAGCCGATGAGGCTTAAGTAGACCACCGTTGCGGGTATAGCCAGCAGCGCGCTGTCAAAACGGTCCAGCATTCCGCCGTGTCCGGGCAGGATCTTTCCTGAATCCTTTATTCCCATCTCACGTTTCATGAGTGACTCAATCAGGTCACCCCATGTACCGAAGAGTACTACCACAAGAGCCATACCTATCCATACCCATACAGGCATGAAACTGTACCAGTCGGGCAGGAAATGATGGAGCAGGAATGCGGCAACCATCGTGAATACGGCACCGCCAATTGAACCCTCCCAGGTCTTCTTGGGTGATATTCTCTCAAACAGTTTGTGCTTGCCTATGGTGCAGCCGGTGCAGTATGCGCCTACGTCATTGCACCAGAGGAATACGAACAGTGTAATGGGTACTACTGCGCTGTATCCTGTATCTGGTCCCTGGATGTCAAATGCCAGCATGGATGTCAGTGCATAGGGCAGGGCAATGTAGATTACGGGGAACAGTGTATGTGCCCAATCATCGAGCGGGCTGGGCTTCTTGAAATAGAGCTCACGTACCATAAGCACAATCAGAGTGAATATGAACGGCAGGAACAGTACGGCGCTGCTTGGCATTATAGACAGACCAACTATTGCTGCGTAGAATGTGAATGCGGCTACAGTGGCCCACAGACGGCTTACGTTTGCGCCTTTGTGCTTGTTGACCAGACCGGTATATTCAACTGTCGTAAGAATGGTGCATACTCCGAACAGTCCTACAAACCAGGGACCTCCCTTGAGCATGCAGAACAGCATTACTGTGGCATAAACCACGGCTGTTACAGTCCTAATCAAGAAGTTCATGATTCTATCGTTTAGGGTTCAACTTTATCCTTGTTCTCAACTACGGGAGCGTTGTCTGCAGAGTTCTTGTCCTCTCCCAGAATCTCCTCGCTGCGTGATGCCCACGGGCGCTTGCCGAATATCTTCTCGACATCTTCGGCCATGATGACCTCACGCTCAATGAGCAGCTGTGCCAGCTGGTGGTGTCCCTCCTCATGCTCGAGCAGGATCTTCTTGCCGCGCTCATACTGCTGGGCGATGAGAGCCTTGACCTCACTGTCTATTACCTCGGCGGTCTTGTCTGAATAAGGCTTCTGGAAAGCATACTCATCAGTGCTGCTGTAGTAACACAGGTTGGCTAGCTTGTCACTCATGCCGGCGTATGCAATCATGCCGTAAGCCTGCTTGGTTACGCGCTCCAGGTCATTCATTGCTCCGGTTGAGATATGACCGGTAAAGAGCTCTTCGGCTGCACGTCCGCCAAGTGTGGCGCACATCTCGTCGAGCATCTGCTCCTTGGTGGTTATCTGACGCTCCTCGGGCAGGTACCAGGCTGCGCCCAGTGCACGGCCGCGCGGTACGATGGTAACCTTGATGAGCGGGTTGGCGTACTCCAGGAACCAAGAGAGTGTGGCATGTCCGGCCTCATGCAGTGCGATGGTACGCTTCTCTTCGGCGGTAAGCACCTTGGTTTTCTTCTCAAGACCACCTACTATACGGTCAACGGCTGCCAGGAAATCATCCTTCTCAACCTTTTTCTTGTTGTGACGGGCTGCTATCAGGGCGGCTTCGTTGCAGACATTGGCTATATCGGCACCTGAGAATCCGGGAGTCTGACGGGCAAGCAGGTCCACATCCACATCCGGGCTCAGCTTTATGTTGCGCAGGTGTACGCCGAATACCTCCTTACGCTCGTTCAGGTCAGGCAGATCCAGATGTATCTGACGGTCAAAACGTCCTGCACGCAGCAGGGCCTTGTCCAGAATGTCCACGCGGTTGGTGGCAGCCAGGATAATGACACCGCTGTTGGTGCCGAATCCGTCCATCTCGGTGAGCAGCTGGTTCAGGGTGTTCTCACGCTCATCGTTGCCGCCCATGGCGGGGTTCTTGCCGCGGGCACGGCCTACGGCGTCAATCTCATCGATGAATATGATACAGGGAGATTTCTCCTTTGCCTGACGGAACAGGTCACGTACGCGTGATGCACCTACACCCACGAACATCTCCACAAAGTCAGAACCTGACAGTGAGAAGAAGGGGACATCGGCCTCACCTGCAACAGCCTTGGCAAGCAGGGTCTTACCGGTTCCCGGAGGGCCTACCAGAAGAGCACCCTTTGGAATCTTACCGCCCAGGTCTGTGTATTTCTTGGGGTTCTTGAGGAACTCCACAATCTCCTCGACCTCAGTCTTGGCCTCGGCCTGTCCGGCTACGTCCTTGAATGTAACGCGGTCCGATTTGCCCTTCTCATAGACACGGGCCTTTGACTTGCCTACGTTGAATACACCGCCTCCGCCGTTGGCGCCTCCGTTCATGCGTCTGGTTATGAGAATCCAGAATGCTATGATAAGTACGAACGGGAAGATGCTGATGAATATGTCAATGAGTGTGTGTGAGCGCTTGCGGTACTCTACCTTGCCGGTGAATGCACCTGACTGCTCGGCCTCATCAATGAAGGTCTGGAGGTTGTCAAGCGAACCTACTCCCACGGTAAGCATGGGTTTGGTCAGGGGCTGTGCCTGTGCGCGGTTTCCGAATACGTACTTGGCCGAATCGGGCTTGATGTACATATCCATGGAGTTTATGTTGGCGTATACTACAAGGTCGCTTACATAGCCTTTCTGCATGTACTCCTTGAACTCCGTGTATGTGGCTTCGCCGGTAAGTTCGGAACCGTCATCCTTGAGCAGGATGTATCCGAATCCTATGAAAAGCAATATGTACAGGATGGATGTTATCCTGAATGCATTGCCCGGTTTTTTGTCTTTGTTATCTGCCATAAAGGTTGTCGGTAATGTCAGTTAAACATATGTCAACGTGTCATGCAATATCGGGAATCTCCTCAGTTACTGCATCGGCCCAGAGGTGCTCCAGGTCATAGAACTTGCGCAGCTCGGGGATGAAGATATGCACCATTACGTCACCGTAGTCCATGGCAATCCAGTGGGCGTAGCGGGTTCCCTCCACGTAGTCGGGCTTGCGTCCCTCTTTTACTCTTACTGTCTCGCGGATGGAGTCTTCAATGGCGAGTGTCTGGTTTGGTGTGCCTCCCTGACAGATTACGAAATAACGGCAGACGGTATCCTCTATGCCGGTCAGGTCAACTACTGTAATGCTCTCTCCCTTGCGATCCTGAATTCCTTCAATGATGCTTTCAACGATGCTTTCTCTTTTTTTCTTTTTCGCCATTTATACTGTAGCGGTTTTTTGATTGTATGACACTTTGCAAAAATAATAATAAAATATGTCAGAATCGTCTGTTGATTTACTGACGTTTATTTTCATTGGTTGTTGGTGCAAAAAATATGCCAAAAAGTTTGGGTTTCGTAAAAAAGCAGTATCTTTGCACCGCTTTTGAGCAAATATACTGGGCTATGGTGTAATGGTAACACTGCAGATTCTGGTCCTGCCTTTCCTGGTTCGAGTCCGGGTAGCCCAGCATGATAAGGAGACGCAAACGCGTTTCCTTTTTTTTGTGTGATTAGCCCGGACTCGAACCAGAAAAGGCAGGAAAGACCTTTTTTTAGTTTACTCCGTAAACGCGCTCCCTTTGGGAGCTTGGCGGCCCTCCGGGACCGCGGTCTCGCTCGTCGCCTCGCTCGCTCCAATACGTTTGAACGTGCGTGACATTTATTATGATAGCATTTCGCGGTAGAGGCGGAGATATTCCTTCATGTGGCGGTCGTAGGTGAAGGATTTGGCGTATTCTGTGTTTTGGGCTGCCAGTTTTGGATCTTTGTAGGCTTCTATTCCTTCTTTGGTTTTCTGTGCTATGTGGTTGGGCTGGAAGTTTTCCAGGATGAAGGCGTGATCGGCGCAGATCTCTTTAAGGGAGGTCTGGTCCGATGAGATTACGGGCTTTCCGTATGACATCGCTTCTATTACGGGCAGGCCGAATCCTTCAAAGAGTGATGGGAATACGAATGCCTCGCAGTGGTTGTAGAGCCAGATCTTCTCAGAGTTGTGGATTGTACCGATGAAATGGACGTTATTTATTTCTTCATCAGCTATGCGCTTGTCTATCATCTGGGCATAATCGGACCCCTTCTCGCCGGCTACTATCAGTTCGTACTCAGGCAGCAGTTTCATTGCGTCCAGCAGTACGTGGAAGTTTTTCTTCTGTCTTATCTGACCTATGCTGAACAGGAACTTGCGGTCATTGCCGAAAGGCAGTTCGGGCTTTCTCTCATCAGCGGGATTGCCGAACTCCACTCCGTTATAGACCACCTCATTGGGCTTGTCGGTAGGGAAGTGGGTAAGTACATCGTTCCTGGTGAAGTTAGATATGAATATGATCCTGTCGGCCCTGTTTATCCTTTGGGTGAACTTTGCGGTGTACTTGTCAAGTGACTTGCCGCTCTTCTCATAGATGAAGTTTATGTCATGAACGGTCAGCAGATTTTTGGTCTTTTTGCTGACGGGCATGAATCGGCTCATCTGGTGCATGGAATGCCATACGTCATATGCGGGAGCAAAGATCTTGGTCAGACCGTAGTGCCATGAGATTCCGTGGTAATGAACATCATCTCCGAATGCTCCTACGTACTGCTTGGGGAGCAGGAAGTGAATCTCAAAGTCCAGATTCCGTGCGTTCTCACCCCAGTATCTGGCGTAGTTATATGCTATCTGTCCCAGACCGCAGTTGATATGCTTGAGGACTGAGAGATCAATCAGGACTTTTTTCATTTCAGGTTTGAATAGTAGAAGTCAATAAGTTTCTGGGCAGCCGAGAATGATGTCTGCTCGCCTCCCAGTACCAGACGCTCGGCTTCGGCCAGTCTTGAGGCTATCTCAGGATTGTTGTAGAAGCCGTTCTTGAGGGTTTCGTTTATGCTCTCGTACATCCAGTACTTGGCCTGTTCGTTGCGGCGGTACTGGAAGTAGCCGTTCTTCTTTACAAAGTCCATGTACGCCCAGATCATATCCCATACCTCTTTGATCCTGTACTCGTAGAATCCGGAGTAGGTGAGTACCTGGGGAGTCCAGCCGCTCTCCGATGGCGGGAAGAGATGTAGTGCGTTACGGAATGAGTTGGCAGCCATCTCGGCCTTGGGGGCGTTGTCACCGTCGGCCTTGTTTATGATGATGCCGTCGGCCATCTCCATGATGCCGCGCTTGATGCCCTGCAATTCATCGCCGGTGCCTGCCAACTGAATGAGCAGGAAGAAATCGACCATGGAGTGAACGGCTGTCTCACTCTGGCCTACACCTACGGTCTCAACGAATATCTTGTCAAAACCTGCGGCCTCACACAGTACGATTGTCTCACGGGTCTTGCGTGCCACACCGCCCAGAGAACCTGCTGCCGGGCTGGGGCGAATGAATGCCTTGGGGTGAACGGCAAGGCGTTCCATGCGGGTCTTGTCACCCAATATACTGCCTTTGGTGCGTTCTGAGCTGGGGTCGATGGCAAGTACGGCAAGCTTTCCGCCCTCCTTGAGGACATGAAGTCCGAATGCATCGATGCTGGTGCTCTTTCCGGCTCCGGGCACGCCGCTTATACCTATGCGGACCGAGTTGCCTGAATAGGGAAGGCACTTCTCAATGACCTCCTGTGCTATGGCCTGATGCTCGGGCTTGAGGCTCTCCACCAGTGTGACGGCCTGGCTCAGGACGGTAACGTTTCCTTTGACTATACCATCCACATAATCCTGCACAGAGAGAGTGGGGCGTTTTTTGCGTCCCTTAAGATAAGGATTGATTGATCCCGGGCTTACAACCCCGCTGTTGACGGCCAGTCCTTTATACTCGTCACTGTTCTCGGGATGTTCCATAGCGGTCACGATGTATTATTTTCAGTGCAATCCATGCTACCAGTCCGCAGAGCAGGTAGATCATGGTCTGACAGAAATGGAGTACGAATGACATGATCTGAGCCTCATTGGTCTTGGCGCCGTAAATGCCCAGCATCTTTACTATTGCAAGGTTCCAGGGGCCGGCACCGTTGGGGGTGGGCACCAGGACTGCAACGCTGCTGGCGGCAAAACAGGCCAGACCGCCCACAGGACCGACGGTTGCGGTCGAAGGCAGGCAGTAGAATGCCAGATAGAGTTCAAAATAGTAGCATACCCATATGCCGATTGAGTAGGCGAGGAACAGGGGCAGTTGCTTTATCTGCCTGAGTGACATGAATCCCTCCCAGAATCCGCGGATGAAATTCTTTACCTTGTCCCAGAGGCGGAACTTTACGCATATCCACCAGCATACTGCTATGAATACGATTATACCGATAATCCAGAACCAGAATTTGGGTTGTTGCAACAGGGGGATACTCTCTGTAACGGGTGCGGCTGCATCGGCTTCAGGGGTAAGAAGCAGTACGAACTCATTCCATGAGACAACGATTCCGGCAACCACGATCAGTCCCAGCAGCACGGCGTCAACCACGCGCTCTGCCACCAGTGTACCCAATCCCTTGCTGAACGGAACCTTGGCGTTCTGCTCCAGCATTCCGCAACGGCAGATCTCTCCTACGCGGGGTATGATTATGTTGGCGGCATAACCGGTGAATACGGTCAGGATGGTATCTTTCCTGGGTACGTCATAACCTATGGGTTCCAGAAGCAGGTTCCATCTGAGTCCGCGGAACAGGGGTCCCATGGCGCTGAATGAGAGTGCTGCGATGAGCCATCCCCAACGTATGCTGCGCATATCGGTCCAGAACTGCGAGAAGTCGTAGTCACGGTATGTGAAATAGAGAACCACTGCCGATATGAGCAGCGGTATGAGTATCTTAAGTGTGGTCGCAGTAATCTTTTTCATTGTTTGGGGTTCACCTTTTAGATGAAAATGCCTACCTTTGCAGCATGAATGCGGCGGGAGGTCAGCATTCAAGTGCGAAGATAATATATTTTCGCGAGTTGATAATCAAACATATTCTATATGGACGACGTTGATGCGGACAGTAAGACCGAAAAAGGCATTAGGCCAACATTTCCTGAGGGATATGGATATCGCTCAGCGTATAGCCGGCACAGTTGATGTTCGCGCCGACCTTCCGATTCTTGAAATAGGACCCGGCACAGGAGTCCTTACCCAATTCCTAAGTCAGAAAAACAGAGATCTTAAGGTTGTTGAGATAGACAACGAGTCTGTCGTATACCTGCATGAGAACTTCCCCGCACTGAATGTCATTGAGGGTGATTTCCTGCAGCTTGACCTGAACACCCTGTTTGACGGCCGTGAGTTCGTGCTCACCGGCAACTATCCGTACAATATTTCCAGCCAGATATTCTTCAAGATGCTGGACTACAAGGAACTCATACCCTGCTGCACCGGAATGCTGCAGCGTGAGGTGGCACAGCGCATATGCTCAGGTCCCGGAAACAAGGACTACGGCATACTGAGCGTGTTCATCCAACTGTGGTATGATACCGAATACCTGTTTACCGTTCATGAGAACGTATTTGACCCGCCTCCAAAGGTCAAGAGCGGAGTGATACGCCTGCAGCGTAACAGCCGCCGCTCGCTCGAGTGCAACGAGGCCCTTTTCCGCAAAATTGTGAAATCCACGTTCGGAATGCGCCGAAAGATGTTGCGCAACTCCTTAAGACAGGTCTATGAGAAAGACTCCCCTCTACCGGCGGACTGCCCGTATTTGGACAAGCGTCCGGAGCAACTGTCAGTTGAAGACTTCATAAAACTGACACTTATGGTGGAAGGCAAAGCCTGAATGCCGTAGAGTTAAAGAACAGATCGTTTACCTGGCCCCGCTTCAGGGCCGAAATATTCAGAGAATTATGGAGGAGAAGGAATTTCTGGATAACATTCTTGAAGTGATTGAGAATCAGGATGCCGCCAAGCTGAAGGCCATCCTTGATGAGATGCATCCCGCCGATATCGCCGAGCTGTGTGATACCCTGGACGTTGAGGATGCCCGTCTGGTATACCGTCAGCTGGACAATGAGACGGCAGCCGATGTACTTGTTGAGATGGATGAGGACAACCGAAAGAGGTTGCTGGACGAACTCCCGTCCGAGGTCATCGCCACCAAGTTCATTGACAACATGGATACCGATGATGCCGTAGATATCATTCAGGATCTGGACGAGGACAAGCAGGAGGAGGTGCTTGCCCATATCGGTGATATAGAACAGGCCAGCGATATTGTTGACCTGATGCAATATGACGAGGATACCGCCGGTGGTCTGATGGGCACCGAGATGGTGGTTGTGAATGAGAACATGTCCATGCCTGAGTGCCTTCAGGAGATGCGCAAGCAGGCCGAGGATCTGGATGACATCTACAATGTCTATGTGGTTGATGATGACGGCCGTCTTAAGGGTGTGTTCCCGCTCAAGAAGATGATTACCAATCCTAACGTATCAAAGGTAAAGTACGTGATGGATGAGGATCTTATAAGCACCAAGGTCGATACCCCTATCGATGATGTGGTGCAGATGATTGAAAAGTATAATCTGGTATCGGTCCCGGTAGTTGACAGCATAGGACGCCTTCAGGGTCAGATAACCGTCGATGATGTGATCGATGAGCTGCGTGAACAACAGGAGCACGACTACCAGATGGCATCAGGTCTTACCGGTGACGTAGAGACCGCCGACAGCGTTATACGTCAGATGTGGTCACGTATTCCGTGGCTGCTCATAGGTATTCTGGGAGGTATCCTCAACTCTAAACTGCTGGAGCATTTTGAGACCGCCTTTGCCGCCGCCACTTCACTGCTCTTCTTTATTCCGCTTATCGGAGGTACGGGCGGTAACGTAGGTACACAGTCATCAGCTCTTGTGGTACAGGGTCTGGCCAACGGCTCACTCAATACGTCAAACATATGGAAACAGGTGTTCAAGGAGAGCGCCGTAGCTCTGCTGAACGCTGTCGTTCTCTCCCTGCTGGTTCTGGCCTACAATGCCTTTGCATTCGGATGGTCCGATCCCGTTACATACGCTGTTCCGGGCAGTATGTTTGCCCTGGTACTCATAGGTACACTCTGGGGAACCCTGCTGCCGCTGCTGTTTGAAAAGATCCATATTGACCCGGCCATTGCCACAGGTCCTTTTGTCCAGATTACCAATGACCTTCTGGGCATGGGTATTTACATGGCTGTGATAACCCTTATCCTTTAATAGGGGACGGAATAAAAAAAGAGGCTGACGGATTTCCGCCAGCCTCTTTTTATGTATCGGGGTTTTATTCCTCTTCAGTATCCATTGCCTTGATCTGGGCGAGCAGCTCATCGGCCTCTTTCTTGAGTTCCTCTATCTTGGCCTTGATGGCATCTACAAAGCCGTTGCCGGTCTTGCTTGAGGCGTTCATGAAGCCAAGATTGTTCTCATAGGTCTGGATCTCACTCTTTTTCTGCTCATACTGACGCTGCAGGCGCTCACGCGGTGAGCCGGATTCACGTACTCCTGCGCGCTGGGGCTGACGTCCGCGTCCGGTTCTTACAACACTGCCGAATGGCTCCATGACGGCCTTGAACTCGGCTGCAATCTTATCCTTAACCTTGAAGGGTACGAATCCAATGCCGTTCCACTCGTCAACGAGCTGCTGGATGGCCTGGATGTCATCATCGGACAGGTTGTCGGGGTTGAATGCCTTGAGCTTGGAGAGGATCTCCTTCTTGGCAGCCAGGTTGGTGTTCTCCTCATGTTTCTTGGATGAGGTGTTCTTGTCACGCTGCTCGTAGAAGTAGTCACATGCGCCGATAAAGCGCTTCCATATGGAGTTGGTGTACTTTTTCTGTACGGGACCTATCTCACGCCACTGCTTCTGGAGATCGGCCATCTTGTCGGCGGTTGCTTTCCAGTCGGTGCTGTCCTTGAGGGCCTCGGCCTGCTCGCATAGGGCGGTCTTTTTCTCAAGGTTGGCGGTCATATCGGTCTTGGCCTGCTTGAAGAACTCTCCCTTGTGACTGAAGAATGTGTCACAGGCGGTGCGGAAACGCTCGAATATCTTCTGGTTCTGCTTGGCGGGTGCAAAGCCTATGTCTTTCCACTTCTTCTGGAGTGCAAGTACCTCCTGGGTCTTCTCATTCCAACTCTGGAAGGTGGTGAGCTTGTCATATTCAATGCCCTCGAGCAGCTCGCAGATGACGGTCTTCTGGTCAAGGTTCTCTTTCTCCTTGTCCTTGAGCTCCTCAAAGTGCTGCTGGTGGCGCTTGTTTATAATGGTTGAGGCGGTCTTGAAACGGTTCCAGATCTCCTCTCTTGATTCCTTTGATACGGGACCTGTCTCGCGATAGTCCTGATGCAGTTTCTGGAGTTTGCGGAAGGCGGCTACAATGTCGGGCTCATCGGCCAGTTTCTCGGCCTCCTCACAGATGGCTATCTTGGCCTCCATGTTCTTCTTGAAGTCATACTCGCGGAACTCGTTGTTGAGTTTCTGTATGTCATAGAACTGCTCGGCATACTGCTGATATGCTTTCCAGAGTTCGTTGGCCTTGTCGGCGGGGACCTCCTTTATCTCTTTCCACTCCTGGAGTATGGCCTTGAACTCATTGTATGAAGCACCTTCTGTATTGGCCTTCTCGATAAGTGCCTTGAAACGGTCCAGAAGGGCCAGTTTTTTCTTGTAGTTCTCTTTGCGTACTATTTCGAGAGCCTCCTGTGCGGCGGCTTTCTTCTCCTTTATGATATTCATGAGTTTGCGGAACTGCTCGTCAAGCGGGTCGGGCTCGGGCTTGAAATCCTCGGCTGTACCTCCGCCCTCTACAAAGGCTGCAATCTGCTCCTCCTGGGCAGCACGCTGTAATTTGTAGAAAGCCTGTTTGAGCGATTCCAACTCCTGGCGTTTGGCCAATGATATGTCGCTGACCATCTCCTGGAGTCTTGCAATGATCTCCTCACGTGTAGCTGCAGAAGCAACGACCTCAGTTGTCTCCTCCTGGATAGGCTCCTGGGTGTTCTCTGCTTTCAATTCTTCACTCATAATCACTAATTGTTAGAGTTTTATTCCAAAAGATGCAAATAAAAACAATTCCCTGCAAAAAACCTATTTTTCGCAGAGATTTGTTAAAAAACAAGAATTGGTTTTATGTAAAGTCTACCAATATCCTGAATACTTTGCCTGGAGCTTCAACCCATTTCTGCATGGCATTCAGGGCCTGCTCGGGTTTGACAACTGCTGATATCAGTTCATCCTTGGGGCATGTGCCGCGCTGGAGATATCGGATTACAGCCTCAAAATCGGCGGGCATGGCGTTGCGTGAGCCGTGTATGTTGATCTCCTTCTTTACAAAGAGACCGGTGTGGAAGGTTACGTCGTTCTTGGAGTAACCTATGCAGACTACGCGGCCGCTGAAGGCAACCTCATCTATTGCTGCCTGATAGGTAGGCACGCTGCCTACGGCCTCAACCACTACTGTCGGGCCCAATCCATCGGTCAATTCAGTGAGTTTTGCATGCAGGTCCTCTTCTTTTGAGTTGATTGTGTGGGCTGCGCCAAGGCGGCGGGCCAGAACAAGCTTCTCGTTATCCAGGTCAACTGCAATGACGGTGGCTCCGCGCAGTGAGGCACGTACTATGGCGCCTACTCCAATCATTCCGCAGCCGAATACCAGGACTGTATCAGAGTCTGTCACCTGTGCGCGTGATACCGCATGGAATCCTACGCTCATGGGCTCAATCAGGGCGCAGTCACGTACAGTAATGCCCGGGGCGGGTATGACCTTCTGCCATGGCAGTACAATGTAGTCACGCATGGCGCCGTCACGCTGTACACCCAGTGTCTCGTTGAACTCACAGGCGTTAGGATGGCCGGAACGGCATGCGGCGCAGTGTCCGCAGTTGGTGTAGGGGTTGACGGTGACGGTGAGTCCGGGAGTAAGGAAATCCGGAACTCCGGGACCTGCGCTCTCTACTGTCGCACCTATTTCGTGACCTGGGATGACGGCCTCCTTGGCCATCAGGTTACGGCCCAGGAATGTGTTGAGGTCTGATCCGCAGAATCCTACATATCCTATCTTGAGGAGCACCTCACCGGCACCGGGGGTGGGCTTTACGGCCTCCTCGACAATCATCTTTCCCTCAGCGGGAATTCTAATCTGTTTCATTCAGTCTGTTACTTTATGTCCTTTCCAGCCGTACCATGCGCAAACGGCAAAGCAGATGAGCGGGATGAAATATGCTATATTGGGGTTAGCCATTGATTTCTGTACGTATGCGGTCAGTATGGGAAGTATCGAGTTACCCACGATGGCCATTACCAGGAAGGCCGATCCGCTCTTGGTGTCACCCTTAAGGTCGGTCAGTGCCAGTGAGAACTGGGTGGGGTACATGATTGACATGAAGAATGATATTCCCATCATGGCAAACACCGCAGCCTTGCCGCCTACAATGCATACGAATATGCAGAGCAGCACGTTGGCCACGCCGTAAACCACGAGCATGTCCTGGGGGCGGAACTTGACCATCAGGGTAGTGCCTATCCATCGGCCCAGAAGGAAGAACAGCATGTAGAATCCGAAGAATGTGGTGGCCTGGCTGTTGGTCATGCCTACGTAGTTGATGCAGTATACCAGGAACAGGCTGTTTACTGCGGTCTGGCCGCCGTTGTAGAAGAACTGTGCAATGACGCCGTTACGCAGGTGGCTGCGCTTGAGTACCTTGAATGAGATGAGCCTGGTGCCCTCCTTGTCATCATCCTCGGCCTGTATGCGCGGCAGCTTTGTGAAGATGAATACTACAGCAATGACTATGAGCACGATTGCAAAGATGGCGTAAGTCATGCGGAAGGTATGAATCTCCGATTCCACCGATGTATCCGTGCCGGTTCCCAGAATGATCTTGCTCAGGAACATGGCGGCTATGAATGCGCCCAGTCCGTTGAATGCCTGTGCCAGATTCAGACGGCGCGGTGCTGTGGCGGGATCACCCAGTTCAGTCACGTATGGGTTTGCGGCAGTCTCCAGGAAGCACATTCCTATGGCTACGATAAAGAAGGCGCAGAGGTAGAGCGGGAAACTGTGCATGCGTGTTACAGGCAGGAACAGGAGTCCGCCCACAGCGGCAATCAGCAGTCCCAGTACGATACCGGCCTTGTAGCTGAAGCGCTTCATGAACATGGCTATGGGTATGGGGAAGAGGAAGTAGGCGAACCAATATGAGGTCTCTACGAACTCGGCCCTGGCCTGGTCTATGTCAAACAGGGTCATCATCTTCTTGACGACCGATGAAAGCAGGTTATTGCTTATTGCCCACAGGAAAAAGAGGCAGATTACCATTGACAGCGCAACGGTAAAGGTTTTTGATTTGGCGTTCTGACTCATTCTGACATGTTTTTGATGTAAGGTAAATCTATATCAGTCTCGATACCGTAGAATTTCACTGCGTTGAGTCCCAGGAAAAGTTCCTTGGATTCATCGGTTAATTCGGAGGTTTTCAGTATGAAATCGTATGACATGCGGTAGGTGATGGCGGTGATGGTGCGGGGATAGTCCGAGCCCCACATGAGTTTGTCCATACCTACCTCGTCGGCTGCCTGGCGAATGGCTTTGACTGCTCCCCTGAACGGGTAGAATTCATCGTTGAAGAGCCAGGTTATGCCACCTGATTCTATCATTACGTTCTTGTGCCTGGCCAGCTTTATCTGCTCCATCCAACCGGGAACGGTCACCATTCCGAAGTGTCCTACGGCAATCTTCAGATCGGGGCACTCCTGTATGACCTCTTCCATCTCAGGCACCTGGACGTCTCCGTCCTCAAGGGTTATTGAGAGGAATACTCCGCTCTTCTCCATAAGGCGGAACATCTCCATCATCTCGGGGCAGGTCAGGCTGATGCGTCCCTGAGGAGTCTGCAGACGGTGTCCGGGTATTGCTATGCCCTTGAATCCCTGTGCTATCAGTTTCTTTACCTCTTCCAGATAACCGGGTTTGCGGTAATCGGCCATACCGCATACTATGAAGCGGTCGGGGAAGCGTCTCTGAACGTCTGAGAGGTAGTCGTTCTGGATGCCGTCAATGAACTCCTGCACCACTACGGCTGCGGTAACCTGGGCGTAGTCCATGTTTGAGAGGAAGACCTCGGCGGTGTTGCGTCCGTCAATGATGAACGGGGGTACCATCTGTCGGATTTCACCCATGAAAAGGGAACGTCCGTTCTCAAGCGTGCGTATGGGCATGCCGTTTACGACAGTGTCCTGACGCAGCCACAGATGTGAATGGGTGTCTATTATCTTCATCATGAATTGCACCAGGTAACCCTCTGCTGGTTGCCTATTATTTCACGTACTTCAAATACCAGATCCCAGTCAAGAGGCTCCTGTACCACCTCTATATTACGCAGCACGTTCTTGGGGTTGGCTGAACTGAAGAGGGTGGTTGCAATTCGAGGATTGCTGCAGGAGTACTGGACTGCCAGTTTCTCTATTGATGTGCCGTGGGCCTTGCAGTGCTGTGCGGCCTTGGCGCATGCCTCAACCAGAGGTTTGGGTGCGGGATGCCAGTCAGGGACACCGCGCTCTGAGAGCAGGCCCATGGCCAGCGGTGAGGCGTTGATCACGCCTATTCCCTTCTGCTCAAAGTAGCCCAGGTAATCGTTCAGCTTGTCATCGTTCAGACAGAAGTGGCAGAAGTTCAGAATGCTCTCAACCGTTCCGGCAGGAGCGTGGTCAACCACCCATTTGAGATTCTCAAGCTGAAGGTCGGTTATACCCACGTGGCTTACTATGCCTTTGTTGCGGAGCTCTACCAATGCAGGCAGAGTCTCGTCAACAACCTTCTGAAGTCCTCCGGGAAGTCCGGCCTGGAACTCTATGTCATGTACGTTGATAAGGTCAATGTGGTCTATGTTGAGGCGTTCCATGCTCTCGTAGACACTTTCAGTGGCGCGCTTGGCACTGTAATCCCAGGTGTTGACGCCGTCCTTTCCGTATCGGCCCACCTTGGTTGACAGGAAATACTTGTCACGCGGGATATCCTTGAGAGCCTTGCCCAGTACCGTCTCGGCTTTGTAGTGACCGTAGTAGGGGGAGACATCTATGAAGTTCAGCCCGTTCTCAACTGCGGTGAAAACGGCGTTTATTGCCTCCTTTTCATTTATGTCGTGGAATACTCCGCCCAGTGATGATGCACCGAAGGCCAGTCTTGCCACCTTCATTCCGGTCTTGCCGATCTCGTTGTACTTTAAGCTCATAATTAGGTATGTAATAAGGTTGTAATCAATCGTTGAAATGGGCCAGAATGAATTCGCGGCACTCCTCCATAAGCCACTTGGGGGTGGAGGTGGCTCCGCAGATTCCTACGGATTCGGCTCCTTCCAGAACCTTGAAGTCGATATCCTGACGGCTCTCAATCAGATAGGATCTGGGATTTACGTTGAGGCATTCGTTGAACAGCACCTTGCCGTTGGAACTCTTGCGGCCCGATACAAAGAGTATGACATCGTGACGGCTGGCAAACTCACGTATGTTCTCGCGGCGGTGAGACACCTGTCCGCATACGGTGTTGTTGTGAATGAACCTGCGGCCGGCTGGAACGCGCTCGGCGATTTTCTCTATAAGTTGGTTGTAACTTGATGCAGATTTGGTGGTCTGCGAGTAGAGGAATATATCCTTATTGAAATCAATGCGGTCTATTTCATCGGCCGATTCAATTACCGTGGCGGTGCCTTCAGTCTGTCCTACCAGACCAAGCACCTCGGCATGTCCCTTCTGTCCGAATATGATTATCTGTCCGGTGGCGGGGTCAAGTTCCTGAAACTGCCGGTGAATTCGCTGTTGAAGCTTAAGAACAACAGGGCAGGTGGCGTCAATCAGCTTGATGCCGTTGTTGCGTGCTGTCTGATATGTCGAAGGGGGTTCGCCGTGGGCTCTCAGCAGCACCTTGGCTCCGTGGAGTGTGCTGAACTGTTCGTGGTTGATGGTCTTGAGACCCATGCCCTGAAGCCTCTCACACTCTATTCCGTTGTGGACTATGTCACCCAGGCAGTAGAGTTCATCGCTGCTGCGTAACTCCTCCTCGGCCTTGCCTATGGCAGAGAGCACACCGAAACAGAATCCGGATTCAAGGTCAATCTCAACCTTCATGATTCAATCAGCTGCGGCTTTAAGGTACTGGTCCATGAGCCACTTGTCCTGCTCCTCAATGCTCATGTCGCTGTTGTCAAGCACTATGGCGTCATCGGCCTTGCGCAGGGGTGAAACGGCACGGTGGGAGTCAATATAGTCACGCTCGCGGACGTTCTTGAGCACATCCTCATATACCGGATGCTCTCCTTTCATCTCCAACTCGTCAAAACGGCGACGGGCACGGATCTCATCACTGGCGGTTACAAAGACCTTGAGCTGGGCGTTGGGGAACACGGTGGTTCCTATGTCACGGCCGTCCATGATTATGGCGCCGGTCTTGCCCATCTCCCTCTGCAGTTTTACCATGGCTTCCCTTACAAAACCGATGGCAGAAATGGGGCTTACGTTGCCCGATACCTCCATGCCGCGTATCTGGCGCTCCACGTTCTCACCGTTCAGGATGGTGTACTGCTGGCCGTTCTCATGGCCGAATGTGATCTTTATCTGCGGCATTTCACTGCGTAACGCCTCCTCATCTATACCGTTGGGGCCGATGAAACCGCGGCGCATGGCATAGAGGGTGACGGCGCGGTACATGGCGCCGGTATCTATGTATGTGTATCCTATCTTTTTAGCGAGTGCCTTGGCCATGGTGCTCTTGCCGCACGACGAATGGCCGTCCATAGCTATGATGATCTTCTTCATATATTGAATGCGAAATTGCAAATGAGTGATGACTCCGATACCTGATACTTGCCGTATGAGAGGTCAAACATGATCTTGCCCAGTCTCAGGCCGGTGCCGACGGACAGTCCGGTAAAGCCCTTGCTGCCCTTTCCGGCCATTTCGGCGCGGGTGCGCAGGTTGCAGCCCATTGCCACATAGAAGCGCTCGGTCAGGTTGATATCGGCTCCGAGTGAAATATGACGTTTCAGAATCTCGCCGAATCCCTTGTTCTCGCCCTCTGCGAAATAGAAATCAGACGGACTCCATCTGGTCAGGTTGTCCATTGATACGGTGAACCTCAAAGGTGCGTGTTCGGGGCTCCAGCTTACGCCGGCAGTTACGTCAAACGGCAGTTTCTGGAAGGTGTTCTCAAAGGCCTTGATCTGTCCGCCCAGATTGGTGGCGGCCAGTCCTATGGATATGTTCCTGCTGTCATTGAACCACAGCAGACCCAGGTCCACACCTATTGCGACAGATGTCATTGATCCGTAATGTGAGGTTATCATGTTACCTGTGGCGCCACCGCTCAGGTTATCGGTCAGCATGTATGACCATGTGGCTCCCACGGCTATGTCCTTGGCTGTGAAGGTGCCGGTCACTGTGCCGTCGGCCGATGTCTCTTTCATCCTGCCGTAACTTACGTAGCGGGCGTTGAAGGCGTAGTGGGAGCGCTCGTCAAAACTGCTTATGAACTGGGCTCCGGCAACGGTTGTGCCAGAGAACCATGTCATGGCGTTGAGTCCCAGAAGCCTGGTGTCATTGGCGCAAAGGAGGGCGGGATTGTTGATGAAAAGTACAGGGCTGGGGTCATATGCCGAAACCACCTTACCGCCCAGTGAAGAGTTGTGGGCCGATACCGGCAGCTTGAGGAACTCGAACGAACTCTCCAGGCTTTGAGCCCGGACAGAGCCTGATCCTACCAGAAAAAGAGCCAGCGCTGTTGTAAAGAGAATTCTTTTCATCGGGAACAAATTTACAAAAAATTTCGCGATAGAAGACGTATTTGCAAAAACGCATCGTTATTAAGGCGTAGATAGCAAAATGGCGGGTGCGCAGCAGTAACCTAATTATTAAAAATACACAAAAAAGCCCCTTTGCTGTACGGGATGAGAAAAAGATTAGTACTTTTGCCGCTACACCGCTAAACTAATTGGTCTAAAATTTAAAAAATACAATATGGAAATCAAAAAGTCTGAACACGCTGACCTTGAAAAAGGTAAGAGCACTTCACTTCTGATTGGATTCGTAATTGCCCTCGGTGTTATGTTCGTAGCACTTGAGTGGACTCAGAGAGAAGTTGAGGACAACTCTGAGATTTATACCGCTAAGGACGTATCCCTTAACGAGGAGATGATTCCTATCACACTTCCTGAAAAGAAGACCGTTCCGCCTCCCCCAGCAGCCGTAACCAAGGCCGATATCATTGAGATCGTTGAGGACGATGCCGATATCGAGGAGGATATCATGGCTTCTACTGAGGATAACACTGAGTGGGTTGACCTTGATGACTACGATGTAGTTGAGGTAGAGCCCGAGCCCGAGGAGGAGGAAATCTTCATGGTTGTTGAGGACCAGCCTGAGTTCCCCGGTGGTACTGCAGCTCTTCTGGAGTATCTCCGCAAGAACATCAAGTATCCTGCAATCTGCCGTGAGAACAACATCCAGGGTCGTGTACTTGTAACATTCATCGTTAACAAGGACGGTGCAATCGTTGAGCCTGAGGTTGTAAAGAGCGTTAACCCGTCTCTTGATAAGGAGGCTCTCCGAGTTATCTCACAGATGCCTAACTGGAAGCCCGGTTCACAGCGCGGTAAACCCGTACGTGTAAAGTACACAGTACCTGTAAACTTCCGTCTTAACTGATTTCAGGATAAAAAGTTATATTGCGAAGAGGCTACTTTTTTAGCCTCTTCGCTTTTTTATTCGCCAGGCTTGTATTATATTTGCGTGCAATGAAATCAGCAAAGCAGATACAAGAGTGTTTTGAGAGCTACCTTCAGGGGCTGAATTATTCACGCCGTCCCGATGAACTGTATGCTCCTATAAGATATGTCCTTTCGCTTGGAGGCAAGCGCATCCGTCCCACATTCCTTATCATGGCTTACAATATGTATGCCGATGATATAGAGCGTGTTTTCAGCACTGCCGCAGGCATGGAGATATTCCACAATTTCACCCTTCTGCATGATGATCTGATGGACAGGGCCGATATGCGCCGCGGCAAGGCTACCGTCCATAAGAAATGGAATGACAACACCGCCATCCTGTCCGGTGACGGCATGCTGGTTCTGGCTTACCGTTATCTTGCGGAGTCATCGGCCCCTGAACTCAAGAAGGTGCTGGACCTGGCCAACGAGACCTTTACCGGCATAATGGAGGGACAGCAGTATGACATGGAGTTTGAGACACGTGACGATGTCCGTGAGGAGGAGTATATAGAGATGATACGACTCAAGACATCGGTGCTGCTGGCTGCATGCGTACAGATGGGCGCCATGCTTGGAGGTGCAACTGCCTCTGACCAGGAGCTGCTCTATGAGTTCGGCGAGAAGATAGGCCTGGCATTCCAGCTTCAGGATGACCTGCTGGATGTCTACGGTGACCCCGCTGTGTTCGGCAAGAAGATAGGCGGCGACATTCTCTGCAACAAGAAAACTTACCTTTATATAAATGCATACCGTCTTGCCGACGGCAAGCAGAAGAGTGAACTGGACCGCTGGGCTGTCTATGACGGTAATGATCCCGATTCAAAGATAGCCGGCGTACGTTCCATCTACGATGCGGTGGGTGTCAAGGCACTCTCCGAGAAACTCATCAATTCCTATTTTGATGAGGCAATGACAAAACTTGATCAGGTTAACCTGCCTGCTGACCGGAAGTCCCTCCTTAGAGAGTATGCCGGCAGCCTATTGAACAGAGTCCTTTAATAAAAGTCCTTAATTACTATGCCTTACAGAAGATTACCCAACACTGACAAAGCCAGAATCCGTTCTCTGGAGACCGCAATCGCCAAGATCCGCAACAGTGATTATTATGCTCCGGTACTGTCACCTGAACTGCTGACCAATGCCGAGAAGAAACTGCAGCGTTTCAAGGAGGCGGTAGACAGATATAACAAGACTCTTGAGACTCAGGTGAGCTATTCCAAGTCAGAGGCTTATCAGAACAAGCTCAAGAACGCCAAGATGTACGTGTCACACTTCCTGACAGTGTTCAACATGTGCGTAAAACGCGGTGAGATGAAGGCTACTGACAGGAAATACTACTCTATCTCAGAGAATTCAGGCGAACTGCCCGATATGTCAAGTGATATTGCGGTAATACGTTGCTGTGAGAATACCATCAAGGGTGAGAAAAACAGGACTGAAAGGGGAGGCATACCTATTTATAATCCTACCATCGCCAAGGTGGCAGTGCATTATGAACTCTTCAAGGAACTCTATGACAAGCAGAGTGAACTGCGCCAGCTCACTGATGAGGCTCTGATGGTGGTTTCACTCATGCGTCCTCAGGTTGACGAAGTGATACTTGACGTTTGGAACTCTGTTGAGAACTACTTCTCAGAACTGTCAGGTGACAAGAAACTCAAGACCTGCCGCGAATACGGTCTGATATACTACTACCGTACAAGTGAGAAGGCTGATTGACACTCACTGTCACGTCTATGACGAGGCGTTCCGTGAGGATCTGCCCGATGTGATAGACAGGGCTAAGCAGGCGGGACTTGACCTTTTGCTTCTGCCCAATATCAATCCCGATACTTTGGATGATCTGCTCCGGGTGTGTGACACATGGCCGGAGTTGTGCCGTCCTATGATAGGACTGCATCCCGAGGACCTGGCCGATGATTTCCACAGCCAGCTCTCAGGACTTAAGGCCATTCTTGATGATGACCGGAAGGAGGGCGGTGCACACCGTTATATAGGAATAGGTGAGACCGGACTGGACCTTTACTGGGACAAGAGCCGTCTGGATGATCAGATCGTATCGTTTCGTGAACAGATTGAGTGGGCCCTGCAGTATGACCTGCCGCTGGTCATTCATTCACGTGATTCATTCACACAGCTTTACGAGGTGTTATCGGACTACAGGGATAGGGGACTGAGAGGCATATTCCACTGTTTTTCCGGTAGTGCCGATGAGGCTAAGGCCCTTATGGAGTTCGATGGATTCATGTTCGGCATAGGAGGTGTGCTCACTTATAAGAAATCGGCCCTTCCGCAGGTTCTGCCGCTGATTCCCATGGAGAGGGTGGTGCTGGAGACTGACTGTCCGTATCTGTCGCCCGTACCTTTCCGCGGCAAGCGTAACGAGCCCTCATACATAGTCAATACCGCTGCCGTGATGGCGCAGGTGTACGGTATCAGTGAGGATGAGGCGGCGCAGGTGACATCGGCCAATGCCCGCCGTCTTTTCAGTCTTTGATACATCCGGTACAATAACATCGGTTAAAATCCGTTTATTCTATGTCGCCTCTAAAGATGCGGCATTTTTTCAATGAGGAAATTCAGGGAATTCAAGAGGATAAGGACAGTCCTTATAGTGGTGGCAATAGTAATTGCCGTAGCATCGCTGTTTGTTTCACAGTCACTTGTAAAGGATCTGTCACGTGAGGAGCACTCCAAGATGGAGCTGTTTGCACAGGCATACCAGTCACTGAGTGATGCCGATGAGAATACGGACCTGGGCCTTGTGCTGGCCGTGATGTCCGGTAATCAGACCATCCCCGTGATTGTGGTTGACGAGACCGGTGATGTCAAGAGTTTCCTGAACATTGAAATCCGTAAGGCCGATACGCTTGCATACCTGAACAGTTGCGTGGAGCGTATGCGCAGCCTGGGCAATTCAATCAAGATCTATTATGACGAGTCAGATACCGAGCATTATAATGAGGTATGTTTTGACGAGTCTCTGCTGCTGAACCGTCTTACCGTATATCCTTATATACAGTTGGGCGTCGTGGTACTGTTCGTGCTGATAGCCATATTCGCACTTCTGAGTTTCAAGAAGACCGAGCAGAACCGCGTATGGGTGGGTCTGTCAAAGGAGACCGCTCACCAGCTGGGTACGCCTATATCGTCACTTATGGCCTGGAATGAACTGCTCAAGGACAAGTATAAGGATGACGAACTCATTGCCGAGATGGAGAAGGATGTAAACCGCCTGCAGATGGTGGCTGAGCGTTTCTCAAAGATCGGTTCTATGCCGGAGCCTGTCCAGGCTGATATGGTGGGCGTGCTTGACGGCGTGATAGACTATGTGGAGCACCGCTCTCCCGCAACCGTCAAGTTCATCCGCAACTTCCCCAATCCGCCGGTCAATGCCAAGGTCAATGCATCCCTGTTCGGCTGGGTCATAGAGAATATCTGCAAGAATGCGGTTGACGCCATGAACGGCAAGGGTAAACTGACAATCAAACTCACTGAGGATAAGAACTACGTAACAATAGACGTAACAGATACCGGCAAGGGAATAGCCAAAAACTCCTGGCGCAGCGTATTCGATCCCGGTTACACTACCAAGGAACGTGGCTGGGGCTTAGGTCTCTCGCTGGCCAAGCGAATAGTCACCGAGTACCACAAGGGCAAAATCTACGTCGCCCACTCCGAGCTCGGCAAAGGCACTACATTTCGTATAGAACTTCCCAAGTGACACTGGGGACGGTTCTTTTTGGCGCATGGAATCTTGGTAAACGAGCTACTTTACGCACGTGCCAAAGAGAACCGTCCCCAATGTCAGCTTCAAAAAAATTCTTAATCCTTTTCTTATTGCTAAAATAATATCGTATCTTTGTGCCCCGAAAAAATTGTTTGATGGGAAGACTGGATAAATATAACGTTGACCTGAAGGGGCTTACCGAAAGCAATTCGACCTACAGTTGGACCGTTGACCAGGAGTTCTTCAGTATTGTGGAGGGCGAGGAGGTCCAGCGCGGCAAAGTTGACGTTAACCTTAAGGTTACCAAGGCTTCAGGTGTTTACCATCTCAGTTTTTCAGTGGCAGGTTCGGTTATAGTAACATGTGACCGCTGCCTTGACGATATGTCACTCGATATCGAGAATACAGGCGAGCTTAAGGTTAAGCTGGGTCCTGATTTCGCTGATGACGGTGATATCGTAGTAGTCCCTGAAGACAAGGGCCTGGTGAATGTTGCATGGTACATCTATGAGTTCATAGCTCTGGCAATACCTATCAAGCACGTTCATGCACCCGGCAAGTGTAACAAGGGCATGATGGAGAAGCTTGACG
>JAEEGJ010009197.1_pt1 | contig 26654 bp, 20 predicted proteins | sample 8958761 | NCBI WGS metagenome assembly JAEEGJ01 (sample SAMN16246546, study PRJNA631951) | gut metagenome | biome: gut microbiome; feature: rumen; material: RS-attached | host: Bos | place: Iran: Karaj | collected 2018-10 | reverse complement strand
GTGCTTCTGTGATTTTTACGTTGCGCGTAATCATTGTCTCGAAAACCATATCTTCAAAGCAGCGGCGTACTTCTTCAACCACGTTGTTGGCCAGGCGCAGGCGCGAGTCGTACATCGTGCACAAGAAGCCTTCGATTTGCAGGCTGGGATTGAGTCCGCTCTGGATGAGTTTTATGGTGTTGATGAGTTTGCCGATGCCTTCGAGCGCGAAATACTCGCACTGCACGGGGATGATTACCGAATCGGCCGCAGTGAGCGAGTTGACGGTGATGAGCCCCAACGACGGCGAGCAGTCGATGATGATGAAATCGTACTTGTCGCGGAATTTGTCGAGCCCCATTTTCATAACCTTCTCGCGGTCAGCCTTTTCGAGCAGTTCGATTTCTGCGCCCACCAGATTGATGTTCGACGGCAGCAGGTCGAGATACGGAAGATTCCCAATATTAAGTATGGCGTTTGCGGGGTCAATCTCGTCGACAAGGCACTCGTACAACCCCACTTTGATATTGTTCACATCGAACCCGAAACCCGAAGTGGCGTTTCCTTGCGGGTCGGCATCAACGAGCAGAACTTTCTTCTCAAGTACCGATAGACTTGCGGCTAAATTGATTGATGTTGTGGTCTTGCCAACGCCGCCTTTCTGATTGGCTACGGCTATAATCTTTGCCATATATGTCAGTTATTTAATGTTGTTATTTGCAATATTCTCAAAACCAATAAATTGCGTTTGCGTTTTACTCTATTTTTATTCGGTGCAAGTTAGTGATTTAATCCACATTTGCGGGGTTAAGATATTAACACTTGGCGATGCGCGGTTGATAACTTGTGAATAATAATTTGCGGCACTCAACTTTTACGGGATTGTTGCCACATCGCCATTCGCACATTTTTATAATCGAATGGGCACGATAAAATATTGCGCAGCGTTTCGGATTTTTCACATCTTCGCAATATGAAACGCATTATAGGATTTTCGGCGATGATTCTGGCTCTGGTGTGCTTCTATGCCTTTCAGCCAGTGGCTGTTGCGGGCTTGCAGCAGACCAATCCCGATTTGCCCGAAAGCGGTTGCTCGATAATAGAAGCCGTGCACGATTTTCACGGCGTGATGCCGCCGCAAAGCCAACTCACGGTGCGCACCTGCGAACTTAACGAGCGGACAATCTACGACGGCTTTTTCGAGATTGTCAAATCGTCGGCAAAGGTGTTTTTCGCCACATTTTCGCGCAACAAAGTCAATCGCGCGGGATTTCAAATTCAGTTTCCCAAATTCGATATCTCATTCCCCTTCAGCGTGTTCTGGTAAAATTTGGCCAGCCCGTCGCCGCACGGAATAATGGATTCTCGAACCGTGCGAAAAATCTGATTTTTTCAAAACATTTTTTTGTGTAGCGATGCCCACGCCAATCGCTGTGGTGTGCCTACACGTTTAACAATCAATTAAATAATAATAAAATGGATATAGCAACAATAATTATAGGTGTGGCCATAGTGGCTCTATGCGCCCTGCCTTTCTGGCTTTCGGGTTACACCCACAAACGCCGCGAGAAAAATCTCACTAATGCGCTCAACGAGATGGCTCAACAGAAATCTACAACCATTTGCAGCTCGGAGATTTGCGGCAATAATGCCATCGGCATCGATGGTGGCGGCCGCTGGCTGTTCTATGCCCGCAGCAAAGGCGGTTTGCACGAATGTGTTGATTTAGAAAATGTTCGCACGTGCGGCATTATTGATAAACCCGACACTATCGGGCTGAATTTCACCGCCGACGGCAAACCCGATGTTTACCTTGAGTTTTATAACAGCAATGTCGAAGCCACGTCGGACGATGAGTCTCGGCTGGCGGCACGGTGGCACAAAATCGTCGCCGACCGCCTGACGGCAATGCGCAGTTAGCCTGTCGGCAGAAAAAGAACGGGGCTGTCCAAAGAAGTTTTGGGCGGCCCCTTCATTTGACAATTGAGTCCGGAATCTTATGCGACACGCGCGCAATCTCTTTTTTGGGCGTATTTGCTTTGAATTATTTAGCAAAAAATTCTTTCTTTTGCCTTGCATATCATTTGTTTGCCAGCAAAAACAACTGCGGTTTTAAAATGTTGGCAATCTGACGTATAACGGCATCAACATAAATTCAGTCATATAAAATGTTTAAAAGATGAAACTGACTAAACAAGGATTACAAAACAAAGCGGAGTGGGAAGCAAAAGGCTACTCACTTCCACAATTCGATCGGGAAAAAGTTGAGGCTGCAACTAAAAAAGAGCCGTTTTGGATTCACTTCGGTGCCGGAAACATTTTTCGTGCTTTTCAGGCCAATGTGGTGCAGGAACTTTTAAACAAGGGTGTGATAAACCGTGGTCTTGTGGTCGCTGAAGGCTACGACTACGAGATTATCGAGAAAATGTACCGCCCCCACGACAACATCGGTGCGCTTGTAACACTCAAATCGAGCGGAAATGTCGAAAAAACTGTGGTCGGCTCAATTATGGAGTCGCTGACAGCCGACAGTTCCAATGCCAGCGACTGGTCGCGGCTGATTGAGATTTTCCGAAATCCTTCGCTTCAAATGGTCACATTCACCATTACAGAAAAAGGCTATCTGCTGAAAAATGCGGCTGGCGTGTTTATGCCTGGTGTTGAAAGCGATTTTGCCGAAGGACCTGTCCTTCCAAAATCTTACATCGGAAAAGTTGTCACATTGCTTTATGAGCGTTACGCCAACGGCGAACTTCCTATTGCAATGGTAAGTATGGACAACTGCTCGCACAACGGTGACAAACTGTATGCCGCTGTCAATGAGTTTGCTAAAGAGTGGGAGAAACGCGGTGTTTGCAAAAAGGGATTCCTTGATTATGTGAATAACGCGAACAAGGTGTCGTTCCCCTGGACAATGATTGACAAAATCACCCCGCGCCCCGACGCCAAAATTGAGAAGATTCTTGCCGACGACGGAATTGAACAACTTGAGCCAGTCATCACAAGCAAGAAAACATACGTGGCGCCTTTTGTCAATGCCGAAGAGTGCCAGTATCTGGTTCTTGAGGATAATTTCCCCAACGGCCGTCCCGAACTTGAAAAAGCGGGATTGTATTTCACCAATCGCGAGACGGTGGACAAGGTGGAGAAAATGAAGGTTTGCACTTGCTTGAACCCGCTTCACACATTCCTTGCCGTAAGCGGCTGTCTGCTTGGCTACACTCTTATAGCCGACGAAATGAAAGACCCTGATTTGCTGCGTCTTGTTAAACGTTTGGGATATGAGGAAGGCCTGCCTGTTGTGGTCGACCCAGGCATCATCAAACCGCGCAACTTTATCGACGAAGTTGTTGACATCCGCATTCCGAATCCGTTTATGCCTGACACACCGCAACGCATTGCTTGCGACACATCGCAGAAATTGAGCATACGCTTTGGCGAAACAATTAAAGGCTACCTTTCACGCAACGATTTGAATGTGGCCAATTTGGAGGTTATCCCCGCTGTTTTCGCTTTGTGGATGCGCTACCTTATGGCAATCGACGATAACGGAAACGCTTTTGAGTTAAGCCCCGACCCGCTTTTGGACGATGTGAGAAAATACGTCGCTGATGTCAAGATTGGCGGAGACGCGGCAGCGGCTTGCAAGGCAGTTGAGCCGCTTATGCACCGTAAAGAGATTTTCGGCGTCGATTTGTTTGAGGCAGGACTTGCCAATAAGGTATGCGGCTATTTTGCAAAACTGATTGCAGACAAAGGCTCTGTCAGAGCAGTGCTGAAAGGCATTTGATAATAAATTCGATAATTTGAATGAGGCTGCCCAAGAGTTTTTGGGCAGCCTTTTTTTATGCTTGGAAGTGCCTACTCTTATATGCGACAACACTGTTGCCGGAGTAAATGCTGCGTGCAAAAACAAAAGGGGCTGCCTTTTGGACAGCCCTATTAGTTTTGTTGTTAATTCAACTTCTACATTATTTCACCACCGCCGTTCTGATGCTGTCAGTCTTCTGGCAGATGGCCGAAAAGAGCACTTCGTTGATGAATGTGTCGGTTGAAGCGGCGAGTGTGGTTTTGCCGTCTTTCGATGTTTCTGCCTTTATTTCCGCTGGCATCGATTTCACACGGTCGAAAGTTTTCTGAAGGTCGGTCAGCCAGCCGTACACTTCGCTCACGCCGCTCATATTCTTGTAGGTTTCAAGCATTTTCACGAGAATCGAGAGTGAGTAGCGCTGGTCAATCACAAGGTCAATCAGGCGGGTGTTGTTGTTGGCCATTTCGGCAAGTTCGGTCGATAGGTAAAGGCTCTCAATCCAGCCGCCAGCGACAATCAGAGCGGCCACTTCGGCGCGGCCCGCATCGTTCAGATACTCGTTGGCGTTGGTGAACCCTTCGGTGATGATTTCCATCAGCGAGTCGCGGTCGTTGATGTTGTTCTCAATGCGGTCGGCGATGTCGGGCTGCACAAAATCGAAGATTCCCAATTCATCGGCCAGTTTTTTCGCTGTGGCCATATATTGAATAGCCGTCTGTGTCTGATTGAAAAGGCTTGCGTAACTCAGGTCGGCACCGTAAATGCCGAAGTTGAGCGCTTTCTGTGCGGTTGTGGTGTATTTGTCGACATTGCTTGTAGGGTTGGCCAGATCCATATTGTACGACACGCCCGTGCTTTGAATCAGGTGAGCCGTTTCAACTGGCGACGGCAGCGCATAAAACACCTGTTTGGCGCGGTTCAGTTCTTTATTGATGTCAAGACTTGCCAAATCAACATCGCCGTCAATTTTTGGTTTGCTGTTGTTGGCGCAGCTCATTGCCAGAAGGCCTGCGGCCAATGCTAATACAATATTCAGATTTTTCATTTTCAGATTTTGAAATTAAATGCGGCTAAAAATAGGTATTTTTACAAAACCGCAAGCGTTTTTCGTTCGCTTGAAGCGAAACTTGCGCTACATTCGTGAAAAATTTTATGTTTTTATGGAAAACAACCGTCTGAAATCAATTGAAGACTCACTGGCCAACGGCGGAAAAGACGCCGTGCTGGCTGTTCTTGAGCAAATACGAGAGATTGGCGTGCCGAAACTTCTGCCCGCCTTGGTGAAAGTGTACAAAACCTGTGGCGATGACGACATTAAAATGTCCGTCTTCAAACTTTTGTGCGATGCCAGCCAACCTGGCCTTGTCGACGAGATGGCAGCCGCCATTGCCGCCGAAACCGACGACAATGTGAAGCAGATGCTCGTAACATCGTGCTGGTACTCGAAAATCGACTATCTGCCACAACTCGAACTCTTTATCGATTTGGTGTTCGATTCACCGTTCGAACTTGCCTTCGAAGCGTTCACTGTTGTCGAAAACCGTCAGGGCTCAATCACCGACGAGCGCCGCACCGAACTCATCAGTTACATCGAAAAACGCCTTGCCGCCGAAGCCGACTACAACGAGAGTCTGACATCGGGGCTTGTTGAGATTGTAAAGAATTACGATGATTGATGAAAAACAATTGTAGAGACGCAAAACATTGCGTATATACACAACAAACAAAAAAATCCCGCCAACACTGACGGGATTTTTTGTGACATAATCTATTGTATTTCTTAGAACATTCCAGGACCGCCGAAACCGCCGGGGAATCCACCAGGACCGAATCCGCCAGGGCCCATTTGGCGAGCCTGCTTACGCATCGAGTTGATTTTGTAAACAAACTGCACGATTGCGTAACTGCCAAGAGTGTTCGATTCAGAGTCGATGACTGATGAGCTGCTCACGTAGCGCATGATGCTCTTTTGTTGCTGCAGGATGTCGAACACTTTCACGCGGACTGCCATGCGGTTGTCTTGTGTGAAGTTTTTGGTAATCTGTGCGTTCCAGATAGCCAGGTCGCGGTCATAGCCATCGCTGTAGCCAGTGTATATGCGCCAGTTGAAGTCTGTTGCGAATGTCATCTTCCAAGGCAGGTTGATGGTAGTGTTAGCACCAATCTCATAGTCGAAAGTCTCGCGGTTGTTGTTCAATGTGGCGTTGCCCATTGCGCCAGCGGTTGACTTCTGGTCGTTGCCACTCTTCAGGTAGCGCACCGAACCATTGATTGAGAAGTCGAACACATCACAGCGGTAGTTGATTTGCAGACGCTCGCTCAAAGTGGTTGTCGAAGTGGTGATTTTGCCGCCGCCAACTGTTTGGCCTGTAGGCAGTTTGGTTGCACTAGCCATCGAAACATTTTCGCTGTAGTTGGCCATCGATGTTGATGTGATTGAAAGTTTCTTGCTTCCAAGCGGTGAGCTCAAAGTCAGGAATCCGTTTGCACCCCAGTTGCCATTCAGGTTGATTTTGCGTGTCTCTTGTCCACCAGTTGCAGGGTTGTAAGTAGTCTCGTTGCCGATGGTGTTTATAGTGTTGTTGTATGACAGGTTGAGCATGATGCTTTTACCCGATTCGCGCATGAAGTTGTTGTAGTTCAACTGAACGTTGTTTGTGAATGTCGGTTTCAGGTTCGGATTACCATATTGCAGGTTCAACGGGTCTGTCACGCTGATAATCTCTTGCAGGTTCTGCACGTCGGGTGCTGAGCTGCGGCCGTTGTAGCGCAGTTGAATGGTGTGCTGCTTTGTGAATTTGTATTGCAGACGCATGGTCGGCGACCAGTTGAAAACGGTCTGTTTCTTGTCGTTGCCAACGTTCTGACCTAAAATGTTGTGCGTTTCCGAAATCTGCGGCTGGAGCGATACACCAAGATTGTAGTTCAGTTTGTCGTAGCGGCCTTGCAGGATTACTTCAGCGCGATGGTTGTAGTAGGTGTTCTCAACTTCACTGCTCAAACTGTCATTGCGAGTGTCGCTGCCGTCTTCATAAACGTATGAGTATGAATCAGATGAACGAGTTTGAAAGTTATAGTTGAACTGCAGGTAGTTTTTCTCGAAGATTGGTTCAACGTAGCCTATCTGAGCCATCAGAGTCAGATTGTTGCTTTTACCGTCGGTGTTGCGGTCAACAATCGAAGTTGAGTCGTTCAGATTGAAGTGAGTGTTCGACTTCGATGTTCTGTCCGACGGACTGAGTGAACCGTTCACCCTGAGTGTCAACTGAATGCTGCGGCCGTAATTGTTTAGTTTGCGCACAGCTTGCAGGTTGGCGTTATATGAGATGCTTGTTGAGTTCGATGTGTTACCGCTTGTTTGGGTGTTCACCGTGTCGCGCAGTTCGTTGATAAGGTTGCCAAGGCTCAGCGATTGACCATCACTTTCAGTATCAGAGAAACTCATGCGCAAGTTGGGGCGGAAAATGATAGTGGTCATTGTGTCGATAGCCCATTTGATGCGGTACGATGCGTTGATGTTGTTGCGGATGCTGGTCGAAACGGTGGTGTCGTTCTGAACAGTCGAGTAGTCATCGCCACGGAAAGTTTCAGTCGATGTTTTGCCTTCCGATTCGGTTCTTGTACGGCTGTACTGGATGTTACCGCCGTGCAGGAATGATTTGCTCTTTTCCTGTTCAAAGTTGGCCATAAGGTTTTGTGTTTCGGTGATGCCACCGCCAAAGCCCATCATGCCGCCCATCATGCCGCCGCCCATGCCACCACGCATGCCGCCCATCATTCCACCACCCATCATCATCATTCCGCCGCCCATGCCGCCACGCATGCCGCCCATGCCGCCAAAGCCGCTGTTGTCGCCAAGGTCGCTGCTGGTGTTGTTGGTGTTGTTCAGGTTGCCTATGATGGCCAGGTTACCTTCGTCATCAAATTTGTTCAGATCCAAGTGGCCGTCGTAGCGGAAATCATCAGGACCGTTGATGTCGTGGCCAACGCCGCCCCAGATGTTGCCTATCCAGCTGTCCATCATACTTTTGCGCACGGTGAAGTCGAGAACAAACTCTTCGTCGTCATCGTCGATGCCGGTCAGTTCGGCCTGCTCGCTCTTCTTGTCGTACGATTTGATATCTTTAACCATGTTGGCCGGAAGGTTCTTGAGAACAACCTGCGGGTCGTTGGCAAAATATTCCTTGCCATTCATCTGTATTTTGGTGACTTCCTTGCCGCCAATAGTGAGTTTGCCGTCTGATGAAATCTCGGCGCCCGGCAGTTTCTTCACAAGGTCTTCAACCATTGCGCCTTCAACCACGTGGAAGGCATCGGCGTTGAAAACCACGGTGTCGTCGCGGACCACAACCGGTGTGGCTTCTGCCTGAATGCTGACTTCTGCCAATTGTTTGCTGTCTTCCAACAAATAAATCTTGCCGACAGAATTGTTTTGGCCTTTAGTGACAGTAACATTCTTGTAAACAGCAGTATAGCCGATAAACGAAGCTTTCACAACGCATTTTTCGGCTTTGATGCCTTCAATCTTGAACGAACCGTCCTCTTTGGTCACGTCGCCTTTCAAGAACGTGCTGTCGGGCAGCGAGTAGATTTGTACGTTTGCATACTGCAAGGCCTCGTTTGTGGTCTTGTCCAACAACTGACCTGAAATCGATGTGGTTTGTGCGATTGCCACATTGCTAATCAGAACCGAAAGAATTAAACTCAACTTTTTCATATCACTGTTTTTTTATGTGTTTATAATTTCATTCTCTTTTTTGTCATTTTCGACGATGCAAGTATATTTTGTTTTGTTCAAACCGCAATTTTCTTATAGATGAAGGGTTGGAAATTGCCGATTGAAGTTGCTGAATTTTAATCTGAGTCTATGTTTCGCCAATTTTTACCGATAAAAACGCTGTTTGGCGGCACGCGAGTTAACAAATACCGTTCCAAACCGCCTTTTTTGCCAATGAATTTAAAAATATTCCTATTGGAAATCAATAAGATAGTGTATAGAAAATGTTTGTTCGCCCCAAAACACCTGTTTTGTGGGTAAAAAACGTAGAATTATCGATGATGATGCAGATAAAATATTGATTATCAAATCATCTTATCAGGTTGCCCGACAAGCAAAGAAAAAAGGGGCTGCCAAGCCCCCTGATTCCTTAATCCTAATACTAACTATCAGAACGACAGTACATAAACCTCATCGGGCACCACATCGAAGATTATGCAGCCATCGACAATCAGCGATGGAATCTCGTTGTTATTGCGGACAATGCGGGCCGTGGTGCAGCCATCGGGCAGACGGCGTTTGACGGTTACCGGCTGGTCGAGTTTGGTCAGCTTGCTTTGTGCGGTGCAACCAACGGTTATCTCAATATAGTCCATCTCGGCCCGCTCGTTGATTGTGAGCGAGTTGCGCTCAAGAATGTATTTTGATATTTCGGCAAACGTGCCAACCCAATAAGCCAGTCCCGCTTGCTTGACATAATTCAAATGAGCGTCGAACTCTTTCGATTCGATGGGAGAATAGCCGCCATCGCCGTCCAACGCGTGAATCAGGAACACGCACCAGCCTTTGGTGTCGATGGCCGAAGCCACCCACTTGTTGAAGTTGTCGGCTGTTTGCATATCGCTTTCAGTGCCAACCACTCGCGATGTGATGTTGAACATATTCTCGGGTGTCGGATTGCCAATTTGGCCGCTGCAACCGCGTGCTGAAATATAATAGCGTGCCACAATCTGGTCGTTGCCAGTCACGCAGTAGGGGTAAACCATTGTGATGCATTCCTTTCCAATCATCATTTCGATGGTGTCCTTCGATTTGGCAAGTTCATCTTCCTGCTGACTCTCTGATATTTGCCCGAAATTGGGGTGATTGATGGTGTGCGACGCTATCTCGTGACCTTTCTGGGCGACATTTTTCCACTCGTCCCAATTCTTTACCCAACTGGTAATCAGGTTGAAAGTGCCGTGGAATCCGTATTTGTCGAGCAGCGGAACTGCTACTGGAATCTGGTTTGGAGTGCCGTCGTCGAACGAGTAGGTGATGGCTGCTTGGCTGAAATTGTGCCAAGTAGCAACTTCGTAATTTTCGGGTGTTTGTGCGTTTGTAGTGTTTGCCATAATGAATGGTATTGCCATTATTAATGATAGTTTTTTCATCGTCAGTTCTATTTTAGAATGCAATAATAAGCACATTATTTTATAACAACATATCCCTGTTGGTCGAATGAGAATTTTGCGTAATGAATTTCTGGTCCTGTTGGCCAGGGCTCTATAACATCAACATCTGTTGATAATTCCATTTTTTTATAAATCAATTCTCCTCCATCAAAATATGTATGAGAAAAACCCGAAATGCCATCAAAATAATCATAATAATCAAACACTTGAATAACGGATTTCACATACCCATTTTTCAGATTAACAAGATAGATATCTTTTGAAATGAAGTCATCTTGATTTTGCCACGTTTGCATAAAAAGAAAACTATCGAAATCAGAAGAAATGTTTGCTTGCCCGATAAAGTAATAATCTTGTTCTCTTGCGAACCGTAACCCAATCCGATTTATTGGTTTGAATCTTATTAGCATCTCAATTAAATTACTATCAACTTTCTGCAGTGTACGGACATTGGATAAAGTTGTGTCGGTCACTTCAAATAAATCGTTGCTAATCACAATGTTTGATAACGAGTTGATGTCGAAAAAAATATCAGTATTTATATTTTCGTAGTCCAAAATTTTAGAGTCATATTGTTTGTTGTCATTTGCATTAGCCATTATGCAAATACCTAATAAAATGGAAAGTAACAAGTTCCTCATTTGTGTAATTAATTGTTTTATCAGCGCTCAAATTCTCACAAATATAGCTAATACATACGCAAATCCATACTTTTGCAAAGTAAAAAACTGACTGAACTATGACTACAATAAATTGCCGCGGGCGGCTTATCGATTTGTCGGAACCAAAGGTGATGGCGATTGTGAACGTCACGCCCGATAGTTTCTATAGCGGAAGCCGATGCCCGTCGACCGAAGCGGCTTTGGCGCGCGCCGATGAAGCGCTGACCCAGGGTGCCGACATACTTGATTTGGGTGCCTACTCAACGCGCCCGGGTGCGGCCGAAGTGCCGGCAGAAGAAGAGTGGCAGCGCCTGCAGCCCGTGGTGACCGAATTGCGCCGCCGCCATCCGCGGGCGGTCATTTCCATCGATACATTCCGCAGTAGCGTGGCCCAACGAGCTGTTGATGCCGGAGCCGACATTATCAACGATGTGTCGGGCGGCACACTCGATGACAAGATGTTTGCCACTGTGGCTCGTCTGCAAGTTCCCTATATTCTGATGCACATGCGCGGAACGCCAGCCACAATGCAGCAGCACACCAATTATAATAATCTGCTTGCCGATGTGATTAGCGAACTCTCGCAGCCGCTTCGCCGCCTAACCGATTTGGGTGTGCACGATGTCATCATCGACCCCGGATTCGGCTTTGCCAAAACGCTAGAGCAGAACTACGAACTGTTTGCCCACCTAGCAGAGTTTTCGGTTTTCGACCTTCCGCTGCTTGTGGGTATATCGCGCAAATCGATGATTTACAAATTGTTCAATATAACTCCCGAACAATCGTTAAGCGCCACTACTGCGCTCAATTTGCTTGCGCTGAAAAGCGGCGCTTCCATTCTGCGTGTGCACGATGTGCCTGAAGCAGTGCAGGTTGTGAAGATGTGGCAGATGATGAACCAGGCTTGTGCAGGCAAACTTTAATTTGAATTTCCCCGGACAATTCTTCGGTATTCGGATGGTGTCATGCGCTCGTGCTGGCGGAAACGGCGGGCAAAATACGACGGATCCATCATGCCCAACTGCTCGGCTATCTCGCTCATTGTCAAATCGGTGTTTTTGAGCAGCATTTTGGCGGCCATCATCGCCGATTCGTTTATCCAGTAGGTAACAGGGTGGCCAGTGTTCTGCTTGATGGTTTTGCTCAGATGGTTCGGACTGACATCCAGCTTTTCTGCATATTCCGCAGCCGACAAGTTGCTTTGCCCGTTTTCGAAAACCATCTTCATAAACCTGTTGCTCAGTGCATTAGGTAAGTCGTGCTGCATTTGCCCCTTTTCCCATTCGGTGGCCATCTCAATTAGAAACGAGTTCATGTTGGCGCGGATAACATCGTCGCTCTGCGGCACAGAGAGCGTCTCGGCCATGATGCGCTCGAGCAGCATCTCGACAAATCCGCTGCGGCTGTGGTCGAATCGTGTGATGCGGCTGCCGCCAGCCTGCACAAAGGCTATTCCTTTGTAGATTCCCGCCACTACGGGGCTGGTGCAGAGAAAATCTGTGCTGAAACTGCCCATGTAACCGAAGCAGTCTTTGAAATATCTGATTGAAAATAAGTTGCCTGCAGGAATAATGATGCACTCGTTGGCCCCGACCAGCTGCTGCACCGATTCGGTTTCAACCAGCACTTCACCTTTTATGAGAAACATAAAGTTGTGATTGGCCGAACTGATGGGCGGAGTGGGACACGACATAGCGTGCTGGCAGTGCTCGTCGAGCAAGCGGATTGAGAACGGCACCATCTGGCTGCCGCCAATCCGCCCCATTGCATAGGTTCCGCTGTGTGCTGCTGCGTGCATCAGAGTCTGGTTTGTTCGGCAAACGTAAGAAAATTAGCGACAGCTTGGTTTACCTTGGTCAATTATCTGATTGTCTAATATATAAAAACATAGAAAGCACGGTTTCCCGTGCCTTCATAAATAGCTAAAATAGATTAAATAAGGAATTATTGTTTGATAGTCCCTTCGTAGCTGACTGGGTAGCTGCCGCACATCATTGTAAACTTGAATGCCTTGCCTTTTTGGTCGGCAGTGCCGTTGAGTTTGGTGATGGTGTATTTGGGGAACGGGCCGCCCATTGCCTGCGGCACAATGTTGTCGCCGCTGAAGCTGATGGCGTCGCCAATGGCGCTGTAGCTCACGCTGTCGATTGTCATATCGAGAGTGAGCGGCATTGCTTCGGCAAATTTCACATCGAGCATCTCAATAGTCGCCACATCGCCGTTCTGCTTGAGATTTACCACCACATCTTCTTTGGTGAAGGTGGTTGTTGAATCAATTGTTACAACCATTTTGCCACTGGCCGACAAACCTGCTGTGGGCAGAGCGGCGGCAACATTGCTGATTGCAACATTGCAGCCTGCGGCCACAAACGAGATTGAGAACGAGCCCGAGCTCAGGAACTCGCCTGTCAGGTTTGTGAAAGTGTAGCGGGGGAACGGCTGACCATTGAATTTCGGCACAATTGTGGCAATGGTGAAGGTGTTTTTGCCGTCGGCTTCACTGCGCACGAACGGAACACTGTCAACCTGCAAATCGACGGTCATCGGCATTGCGGCTGCGAATTTCACACCTTTGAGAGTGAAGCTGACAAGTTCGTTCTCGCCGAAATTGAAATCGACTGTTGCGTCGTCCTGGCTGAACGATGAGCCATTGGCCATTGTTGAGATTAACGTTCCGCCGAGCGTCGCATTCTCAGAATAAGGTGTCTCGTCATCTTTGTCGCAAGCCGTGAAAGCGAGCATTGCGGCACACATCAAAAAACTAAAATGTTTCATTTTAACTGATATTTAATTGTTTATAAAAAAGTTGTCTTTCCCTTGTTTAATCGGTGAATCGTTTAAAGTTCAGAATGATGGGATTTTGGACAGCAGACTACAGATACCGCAGTGCGTCCCAACCAACATCATATACCTAATTGCTAATTCATAAATCCTAATTTCTAAATCGTAACTCTCAACGTTAACCCCACTCGCCGCGGCTTGCCTTTTGCGATAAATGAGCGCCCGACTGATGTGAAATGGAACGTGCCAAAATCGGTGTCGGCAATGTTTTTTGCCCAAAGTTGCAGGTTCCACTTGCTTCCGCCCGTACCCACCGACGCGCCAATGAGCGAGTAGTAGTCTTGCCAAACACTGTTTTCGTCGTCCCAATAGATGCGGCCCGCGCCCTGATAGTTGATTTGTGCCGACACGGTGTTTATAAACTGTCCGTCAATGGTTTGCGAGAAATCGGCCTGAGCCGAAACGGTGTGCTGCGGCACGTATGGCAGGCGGTTGCCGCTGAAATCGGCCAATCCGTTGTTGTAGTCGGTGAAAGTGGCGTTGGTGAAGCCATATCCTGCCGACAGTTTAACCCAATCGGCGGGTTGGGCTGTCAGCGATGTCTCAGCGCCAACAGAGCGGGTGCGTCCCGCATTGGTCATCATACGGCCTGTGCCCTTGCCTGCAGGGAAAACGGTGAGTTGCTGGTCGGTGCAAATGATGTAGAACAGCGCCACATCGGCGGTGAACTTGCGATTGTCGGTGCTCAAGTGTGTTCCAATCTCATAATTCCAGTCGTGCTCTGGCTGATAGTCAATTACTTCGTCGATGGGGTAGCCTTGCAGGCTGTTCTCGAACCGCATTCCTAAATCGCCCATCAGGTCGGACTTCATCTGGTTTTGCAGAATGTCGGAAAACATCTGCGTGTTGTAGCCGCCCGACTTGAATCCGCGCGACATCGATGCATATATATATTGGTTGTCGATGACATATTGAGCCGACAGTTTGGGCAGAATCTCAAAAAATGTTTGCGACTCGTTTCCGTCAATGGCCGTGGTCAATGGTTTGAATCGGTTTCCCATTGTGTACGAAAAGTTGTAGTGCACGGTGGCGCTGTTCTCGTAATCGAAAGCAACGCGTTCATAATCAACGCGAAGTCCTGCTGTCAGCACAAAATTGGAAATTTTGTATTCGGCTTGTCCATAGGCTGCCAATCCCATAGTGGGTGTTGTGAACTTGCTTTCGACAGTGAACGCTTTCTCGCTGAAACTCAGGCTATCGTTTGGGAAAACGGTGTGCATTCCTTTGTTTGCGTTGTCCAAAATTAGTTCTTGAATGCCATCGGCCTTGAACTGTACAGGCGCATCCATCTTGTTATATTTGAAAAATGCTGATATGCCGCTCAACCAATTGATTGCTTGTGTTTTGTCGGGATTTTGGAACATCAGTTCGTTGCTGATGGTGTATTCATCCTGCTTTTGTTGCAGAGTGAACATCCGCTTTGTGGTGAAGTCCTGATCGAGATGCAGGTCGTCGGCCAAATACTGAACCGACAGTACATTACGGATGCTGATTTTGCTTGTATTGTACTGAGCCACAAGCCCGTCGGCGATGTGCAGCCGTTGGTAGCCGCAAGTGTCGTTGTAGGCCACGGGCAGTGGTTTGCGCAGGGCAGTGTCCAACTGCGCATAGGCATAACCGCCTTCGTCGGAAATATTGATTGTCAGTGAATTATCGAATTGCCAATGGCCCACGTTTTTCCACATCAGCCGCAGGCGGGCGCTGCCGTTGTTGCGCCAGTCGCACTTGTCGCCAGTGAATTGGTTGGTGAAGAATCCGCCAGTGTGGCCCGCGCTCAGTCCAAGGCTGAAGCCGAAATTGTCGGTCGGTCGGCTGTAGAAAGCAGCCGTGGCGCGCAGAGTGCGGCCGTTGCCAGCGTCGATGCTGATGCGTGTCCCTGTGTAATCGAATGGTGAGAGCGTTGTCACGGTGATGATTCCGCCAATGGTGTTGCGGCCGTAGAGCGTTCCTTGCGGTCCGCGCAGAACATCGATTCGGCGGACATCCCACAGCGGGGCGTCGAAGCAGTTTTTGTTCAGAAACGGCATATTATCAACGTACATTCCAACCGACGGATTATCGATTCGGCTGCCGATACCGCGCACGTAAACCGACGATGTGATGCTTGAGCCATAGTCGGGAATGTGCAGGTTGGGGGTGGCGGCGGCAAAGTCTTGAATTGATTTAATCTGTTGTCGTTCAATGTCTTTCAGATAGAATGATGATGAAGCAAGCGGCATTGTCCGCATATCGTTGCGCACCTTGAACGATGCCGTAACATCAACCCCTTCAATGTTGATTGAAGTGTCGGCCTGAGCCACCATCGATGTGAGAAGAATGCCTAAAAAGAACATTGCCTGTCGTTTTCAAAATTCGCGGCAAAAGTAGATTCTTGCATACTTTTCTGATTAGGACAAAATCGGCTTTATTTGGTACTTTTTGGGGAATTCTGTGCCTTTTTATTCGTAAAAACAGCAAAAGGCCGCCTTTCAGCGACCTTTCACATTCTATCAATTAACAACTTAAATCAATTCTGGTCCTTCAGAATCACATCGTGAGCGCCGCCTTCGATGATTGATGTCGACGAAACGACGGTGATTTTTGCGTTCTGTTGCAACTCTTTGATTGACAGTGAACCGCAACTGCACATTGTGGCGCGGATTTTGCCCAAAGTCTGTGCCAGGTTGTCTTTCATTTTACCGGCATAAGGCACGTAACTGTCAACGCCTTCCTCGAACTTCAAAGCAGCGGCACCGCCCATATCGTAGCGCTGCCAGTTCTTTGCGCGGTTCGAGCCCTCGCCCCAGTATTCCTTCACAATGCGGTTGCCAATGGTGAGTTTCTTGGTCGGCGACTCGTCGAAGCGGGCAAAATAGCGGCCCATCATCAGGAAGTCTGCACCCATTGCCAGAGCCAGCACCATATGGTAGTCCTGCACAATGCCGCCATCGGAGCAGATTGGAATGTAGATTCCTGTTTTCTTGAAGTAATCGTCGCGAGCGGCTGCCACATCCATCACTGCAGTGGCCTGACCGCGGCCGATGCCTTTCTGCTCGCGGGTGATGCAGATTGAGCCGCCGCCAATGCCAATCTTAATGAAATCAGCGCCTGCGGCAACCAGGTAGTCAAATCCTTCTTTATCAACAATATTGCCAGCGCCAACCTTAACCTTGTCGCCGTATTTTGCCTTAATCCACTTCAGCGTCTCAAGCTGCCATTCCGAGTAGCCGTCCGACGAGTCGATGCAGAGCACATCGGCGCCAGCCTCAACCAGTGCCGGAACGCGCTGCTCATAGTCGCGGGTGTTGATGCCGGCGCCCACAAGCAGTTTCTTGTTCGAGTCCGACAGTTCGTTCGGGTTCTCGTGGTGGCTGTCGTGGTCCTTACGGAAGACGAAGTACATAAGTTTCTGATTTTCATCGATGATAGGCAGCGTGTTGAGTTTGTTGTCCCAGATGAGTTGGTTGGCGTCGCTCAGCGAGATGCCCAGTTTGCCGACGGTCAGTTTGTCGAACGGCGTCATATGCTGCGCCACCTTGTCGTTCAGGTCGTCCTTGTCGGTGCGGTAGTCGCGGCTCGTAATCATACCCAGCAGGCGGCCGTTGGGCGTTCCGTCGTCGGTCACGCCGATGGTTGAGTGGCCGGTGCGCTGAATCAGATCGAGCACGTCGTAGAGCGTGTTGTCGGGTTTCACGTTCGAGTCGCTGGTAACGAAACCGGCTTTGAATTTCTTGACGCGGCGAACCATATCAGCCTGTGACTCAATAGGCTGCGAGCCGAATATGAACGACAGGCCGCCGTTGCGGGCAAGTTCGATGGCCAGGCCCGAGTCGGAAACCGACTGCATAATGGCCGACACAAATGGAATGTTCAGGTTGATGGCCGACTCTTCGCCCTTCTTGAATTTCACAAGCGGCGTGCGGAGCGACACGTTTGTGGGAATGCACTGTTTGGTTGTGAGTCCCGGAATCAGCAGAAACTCGCCAAATGTTCTTGATACGTCGTTGAAAATCTTTGCCATTTTTGTTGCGTTTTTCGGAATAAAAAAAATTTTGCAATGATACGGAATTTGGTTGGTTCTGCGACTGACGCGCGGGGATTTTTTTTGTGCGGTGATTATCAATTGATTTCGCCATCGTTAATTCAACTTTCATTTTTCATACTTTTTTAGTTACTTTGTATTTTGATAGTCGCAACTGATTGTTGTTGAATAAAAAATATTGGTATGACATATTCAGTATTGGAAAAAAAACTGCACACCATTCCCGAAGAATACTTCGAGCAGATTTCGTTGTTTCTTGATTCGCTGATTAGTGTCACCGCAACGCAGAGCAATGGCGGACCACTGAAGGGAACTGCCGGGCATCCCATTCCAGGGCTTGCCAAAGGCAAATACCTATACCCCGAAAATATTAATTTGGGTGACGAAGAGATAGCACAAATGTTTGAGTGTAAATAATATGAAAATCATACTCGACACTCACATATTGGTGTGGTTTCATACAGCCGACAAAAGGCTCGATGCCAACACATTAAACTTACTGACCGACAATCATAATACCATATATTACAGCTCGTTAAGCATTTGGGAATCAGAAATAAAACACCAACTTCATCCCGATATATTTCCTTTTTCGGGCCGTTGGTTAGACGACCTTTGCCAGACATCGGGAATGATTATTCTGCCACTTATGCCCGAACATATTTTTTTATTGGGCACGCTGCATTATTCCGAATCGGCGCCAAGCCAGCACAAAGACCCATTCGACAAAATGCTTATCTGTCAGGCGAAAGCCGAGAATATGAAATTCTGCACACACGACAATCTGCTTCCTTTTTACGGTGAAGATTGCATTATGTATGTTTGATTTGTGAATTAATCAATATTGATTTGGTATTCAAAATGTGTAAAAAATGACATTTCGCGTACCAAAAATGAACGAAAAATCACCCTGCCCAATCACCCGCACCACCAATGCAACTCTGTCGTATTTTGCGGTTTAATTTGATTTTGATACATTTGAAATAGGAAATTCTGCCGTATGAGACAAACCGATAACAAAGAAATTCTGATTCGATTATTGTCGAACTATGAGAAAGAATTGGATAAAATCAATTCATACAGGAGTTTCAAAAGATTCAAAGTAGAAAAGGCACAATTGATATTATTTATTGATAATTGGCAAAAGAGTCAGTATAATGATAAATATCTATTTACCAATATTGCATATAAATCACGGAAAAGAATTATTTATCAAACGTGCTTTTGGTTGTGTATAGGAATCTGTTTTTTAGCGGCTATGTGGGAATTGTCCCATTACCCGAGCAAAAGTGGTGGTCAACATATGAGTAAAACCCTTCACCCAATATCATACTCAATAGGATACAAATTAAATTTAATTAGTGCAATTGCTGCAGTTGTAACATATCTTGTTTATAAAATTGATAATAAGATATATCAAAAAGAATTGGCAACAAAAATCAGTTTTGATACTTATAAAAACCACATACGATATATAAAATACAAACTTAAAGAAATCCCTTGGCAGGAAGTGAATGCAATACTAAAGAAAATGGAAGATGACGGGGTTGAGTTTCCTAAAGGGTATAATTTTAATGTACAGGTAGTTACTGTAATTAAAATAGCACACACATAACAACAAAAAATAGAGACGCGGCGCGCCACGTCTCTACTTAAAACTCTAAAAACTTTCAACTTATAACCCAAAATCAGCAATGGTCGTGCTCGCCGCACTCGCAGCCGTGTTCTTCAAACTCGAGCGTGGTGTGGCCGATTCCCAGCCCTGCCATCGTGTGCTTTATGTCGGTTTTAATACGCTGCATATCAGCCAGATTGCCAACCACCACGTGAGCCGTTGCCGCGTTTTCGGTGGTGCTGATGGCCCACACGTGCAGATGGTGGATTTCTTCAACGCCTTCAACTTCGCCGATTTCGTGCATCAGCACATCGGTGTCGATTGACGACGGAACACCGTCCAAAGCCAGGCGCAGACTGTCTTTCAGCAAATCCCAGGTCGAGATGATGATGATGACAGCAACCGCCAGCCCAATGATGGCATCGATGAAATACCAGCCCGTGAACAGAATTACCACACCCGAAACCACCACGCCGATTGATACCAGCGCGTCGGCGGCCATATGCAGGTAGGCGCCCTTCACGTTCAGGTCGCTGTCTTTCTTGTCGATGAACAGATAAGCCGTCAAGCCATTGATAACCACACCGATAGCTGCCGTGATGATTATCACCTTGCCGCCCACAGGTTCGGGGTTTAGCAGTTTCTCAACACTCTCATACACAATGAATACCACCGCCACAATCAGTATCAGCGCGTTGAGCAGCGACACCAGAATGGTGCTTTTCTTGTAGCCGTAGGTATAGTGGTGCGATGCCTTGCGCTTGGCCATCCGGAAGGCGATGAGCGCCAGCAGCAGACTCGCCACATCGCTCAGGTTGTGGCCCGCGTCGGCCAGCAGGCCCATTGAGTTGCTCACCCAGCCGGCAACGGCTTCGGCCACCACAAACAGCACATTCAGCATAATGCCCACCAAAAACGCCGAGTTGAGCGATGTCAGCTCGTGGCTGTGATGATGGTGGTGGTGATGATGGTGCTCGCCGTCGTGGTGGTGGTGATGTTCGTGCTCGCCATCTTCATCGTGGTGATGATGGTGGTGTTCGTGTTCACCATCGTGATGATGATGGTGTTCGTGCTCACCGTCGTGGTGATGATGATGCTCATGCTCATTGTGAGAATGCTGCACCTGATTCAAGTTTTCTGTTTCCATGACTTTAAGTTTTTTAATTCTTTCGGAAACAAAAATATGATGCGGTGGGTGCAACTCGGTTGCAAAGTTTCAGGATGAACGAAAAAACTTTATTATTTGCCTGTTTCTAACCGTTTTTTTTTGTTAAAAAGCGATTTACCTTTGCATTGTCAGTAGCCTAATCCGGGTATTGGCAATAAAGAGTTCGAATCATGATTTTTTAGATATGACCACATTCCTTCATGATGTTGCTGAATATTTGCTGAACCACTATTCCGACGGGTTCCGCGACTGCTGTGTTGTGTTTCCGAACCAGCGTTCATCAGTTTATTTCTGCAACGAACTGAAGAATATCAATCAGAAGGTGATTTGGCTGCCTGCGATTTTTACCATCGATGAGTTCATTAATAAAATTGGCGGTCAGAAGCTGGCGACACCCATCGAGCAACTTGCACTTCTGTATCAGGTTCACAAGGAAGCGGCAAAAAGTCTTAATCCCGATAGGGAAGACGAGTCGTTTGACCGCTTTTTCCCATGGGCGCAGACCATTTTGGCCGATTTCAACGACATCGATAAATATTTGGTCGATGCCAAATCGCTGCTGCGCAACATTCAGGAAATCAAGAAGCTCGATAGTGCCATCGATTATCTGACCGACGAGCAGCGGAATGCAGTTGAAGAGTTTTTCTATGTGATTGGCGATGGCAAATCGAAGCTGAAAAAGAAGTTCCTTGACATCTGGCAAGTTCTGCTGCCAATGTATGAAATGTTTTGCAAACGGCTAAACGACAAGGGGTTGGCCTACGAGGGTCAGGTTTACCGCAGGGCTGCCGAAACCATTGGCTCAGCCGACTACGAACTTCCGTTCAAGAAGGTGTTTTTCATCGGCTTCAACGCTATCACTAAGAGTGAGGAAAAAGTGTTCAGCGTTCTCAAGGCGCAAGGAAAGGCTTTGTTTTTCTGGGACTACGACCAGTCGTTCATCGATGACAAATATCAGATGGCCGGATTTTTCCTGCGTCGCTTCGTGGTTGAGTTTGCCGAGCCCGACGATTTTAGAACCAGTCACAGCTTTGACAATTCAGACAGGCAGATAACCGTCTATGCATCGCCAACCGTGAGCGGGCAGATGTCAGTGGTGGCCGCGAAGCTGCGCAAAATACCCAAAAGCGAGATATCGGACACTGCGCTGGTATTGGCCGACGAGAATCTGCTGATGAGCGCCATTGAGCATGTGGCACCGTATGTTTCCGACATGAACATGACTATGGGCTACAAGCTTAGAAACTCAGTTGCGGGGCAGTGGATTGAGCTGTTGGTGCAGTTGCAGACCAATAAACGCATGGTTGAGTCCGACACGACTTTCTATTATAAAAATGTGTTGGCATTGCTGCAGCATCCGTTTCTGGTGTCGGCAAGCGAGCAGTTTGTGGCCGATTTAGCGGCCCGCATCAAGACTGAATCGCTGTTCCAGGTTCCGATGAGCGTGTTTGAAACTGATGAGTTCGCCAAAATGCTGTTTGTTGCCATTGACAATCCGCACGATTTTTCGAACTATCTGCTCGTCGGCCTGAAGCAACTGATGAGCATTTGGGCTCAGTTGCCCGATGATGAAGGCAACAAATGGATTATCCAGCAGGAACTGGTTTACAGACTTATACTGCAGATTCAGCAACTCGACACGGAACTTACTAACGAGCAGCTCGAAGTGGATATGACAACTTATTTCAAACTGCTTCGGAAATATGTAGGGTCATTGAGCGTGCCGTTTAGTGGTGAGCCCATCAAGGGACTTCAGCTGATGGGTTTTCTTGAAACCAGAAACGTCGATTTCCGCAACCTTATAATATTGAGTGTCAACGAAGGCGTCCTGCCAGCCGACACCACGTCGGCCACATTTGTTCCGTTCAGCCTGCGGCGCGCATTTGGCATGCCAACTCACGACGACCGCGAGTCGATGTATGCCTACTATTTCTACCGTCTGCTGCAAAGGGCTCAGAACGTGACGCTTACATATTTCGTCGGTAAAACCAACGGAAAAAACGGCGAGCCAAGCCGTTACATCATGCAGTTGCTTTACGACGGCGACCGCGCCATTCAGAAAGTATTGCGTTCCGACATCAATTTTGCCGGCAATCAGCCGCTGACAATAGCCAAAGATGAGCACACAATGCAGTTGCTGCGCAATTATGTGGTTGACGACAGACCGTTCGACAAAGTGAAAAAACTGTCGCCCAGCGCCATCGTGGCCTATCAGAAGTGCCAGTTGCAATTCTATTTCGGGCGGGTGCTCGGTCTCGAACCCGACAGCGAGACTGACGAGAACATCGATATCCGGCAGTTTGGGCTCATTTTCCATAGTGCCATGTGCAAGATTTACAGCGACTTTATGGAAAAGAAGGTCAAGGTTTCTGGCAATGACATTCGTGGACTGAAGAAAGAATTCATCGAATCGAAAATCGAAGAAGCCTTTGTCGATGAGATTTTTAAAAGCAATGCCGCCCTTTGCGAGAAAATCAAAAGCGGCCAGCGCAAGCTCATCGACGAGCTGAACGGCAACAATAAGATGGTTTACAGCGTAATACAAAAATACGTAAATGCACAGTGCGCCTACGATGCCGAAACAGCTGACCAGTCGCCGATTGAATTTCTAGGACTCGAAAAAGAAGGGGTCATGCCGTTCCAAGTTGAAGTGAACGGTGAGCGGTTCAGCATCAAGATTGGCGGTACCATCGACCGCATCGACCGCACTAATGGAAGTGTAAGGGTTATCGATTATAAGACAGGAAAAAACGAAGTCTCTTGCACATCGGTTGATGAAGTGTTTAATCCTGCCAAAATAGACGACTACAAGGGAATACTGCAGACTCTGATTTATTGCATGATGGTTGACCACGAAATGTCCGCATGCGATGTGATGACACCATATCTGTTCAAAACCACGCGGTTAGGCAGCGGTGATTCATTCAAAGTTTGCAGTAAAAAAGACGCTTTCAGCGAAGGTAATTATATGCGTGTGGCTGACATGGTTCGCGACAGTCTTGGCAAAATCCTGGCTCAACTGTTCGATCCCGCACAGCCATTCAGGCAAACCGACAACGAAGAAAACTGTAAGCATTGTAATTTCTTCTATTTCTGTAATAAACAAGCAATCAATTAAGTCAATGACTATTCGAATTTTGAAACTTATTGCTTGCCTGTTGACAGCGGCGCTTGATGTTGATAATTTTGAGTAGAATTAATTCAAACCTGTTCGGAGCAGAGTTATCAAGGTTTCGGGGGTAATGTCGTACTTGATTTCGCCTTTACGCACGAGCGATATGCTTCCAGTTTCTTCCGACACCACAACGATTGACGCTTCGGTTTCGTTCGACATGCTCAGAGCGGCCCGGTGGCGCAAGCCAAGATGCGGCGGCAGTACAAGGTCGTCGTCGATTGGCAGAACACATCGCGCGGCCTTAATGTAGTCGCCAATGATGATCATTGCACCATCGTGCATCGGGCTGTTTTTGAAGAAGATACTTTCAATCAGTCGGTGCGACACATCGGCGTTAAGAGTGTCGCCACTCTGAGCGAAAGTTGCAAGTTCCGAGTTGTCGGTAAGTACAATTAGAGCGCCCGTTTTGGTTTCCGACATATTGCGGCAGGCGCGCCCGATTTCACGCAAAGTGTTTTCTGATGTGGTGAAATTGCCAGAATCGGAAAAGTGCCGTGCCAGAGCAAAGCGTTTTTTCATAAAGTCGGTGTTGCCCAATAGCAGTAGGAACTTTCTGATTTCCTGTTGGAAAAGAATGATGACGGCAATCACACCAACGCTGATGAACGAGTCGAGAATGGTAGACAGCAGGCTGAGATTTAAGAATTTAACAATCAGCCATACCAGATAGAGCAACATCAGACCGACAAAAATATTCATGGCCACCGTACCACGCACTAGTTTGTAGAGTTGGTAAAGGATAATGGCCACAAGCAGAATGTCGATTAAATCGGCAAAACCGAATGTTATAAAAAGCAGCCCCATCGGTCGTAATTTTTTGACGTGCTAAGATAAGACGAGTTGAAGAATTTTTTGCGTAAGTCGGACATTTTCATCCAAAAAATGCCGAAAACGTTGGCAAACAACCATTTTGCAATACTAATCGTACTTGTATAAATTATATTAAACTGCTAATAATCAGTCGGCTAACAGTTTTAATTGGTTTGTTGTCGCACAAATATTTTTTATTATACATTTACACTATCAAAAAATCTATCTATGATAAGCAAGTACATAAAAGAACTGATACCCGGCAATTCAAGGATTATAATTCCAGATTTCGGTGCATTCATGATTCAGGACACGCCATCAGGTAAAGTCATATCGTTCAACGATTTTCTTAAGTTCAACGATAGTGTTCTGCTCAACAAGATTATCACAAGCGAGAAGGTTGACGCTGCCAAAGGAAAGGAAGCCATAAAGGCATATGTGGCGGAAATTGAGATTGCTTTCAAGGCAGGAGAGAGTTTTGCTGTAGAAGGTGTCGGCTATCTGTCGAAAGATGGTCAGAACAACATCAACTTTGTGCAAGACGAAAGTGCAAAGGCAAAGGGTAAAACGAAAGCCACAGCAAAGTCGAAAGCCGAGCCAAAGGCTGAAGTGAAGGCCGAAGATGCGAAACCGGCATCGGCACCTGCAGCAGAACCCAAGGCCGCCGCACCTGAAGCGAAACAGCAACCGGCCGCTGCACCAAAACCGCAGACCGCTGCGCCGCAGCCAACCGCAACACCAAAGACAACTACTTATATTAACAACAGTTATACAAATAATAAAATGGAAATAAAAACTAAAAACAATAAGTCGGTTACTACCGTCTTAATCATCGTTGCAGCATTAGTTATTGTTGGCGTCCTTGTTTGGATGGCCATCGATTTTAATTGGTTTGGTCCGTTCAAAAAGGCTAAAGAAGCCCCGGCAGCACCAGTTGAAGTTATTGATACCACACCGGTTGTTGATACTGTCGCTGTTGACACAGTGGCCGTTGTCGAAGAGCCCGAGCCTGTGATTGTTTCGGAACCTACTGTTGATCCTAGCTCGAAGCGTTGCCACATTATTGCCGGCAGTTTCCAGATTGAGTCGAACGCCTTACGCTATCAGGAAGATATGCGCAGCCGTGGCTATGATGCTCAGATTGTGACTCGCAACACAGGTTACTACTACGTCAGCATCAAGCAGTTCGACACTCGTGCTGAAGCAGTTGCTGAATGGCGCAATATGGTATATGAGAATCCGAATCTCTGGATTTTGATAAAATAATGTGTATACATAATATGTATTGAAAAAAGGCTTCAAACTTATGTTTGAAGCCTTTTTTGTATGCTTATTTCGGCCACTAAATCCACTCATTTCTCCAATAGTACGCCGTTGCAAAGTATTACGAAAGCTGCTGATTTATAGCACCTAATGAAATGAATAACCACTTTAATATGGTGAATGGGTTTTTCATTGAGCATCACAATACTTTAAATATAATGGGTAAATAAATACTTTAATGATAGAAAATCGTCAGGAGATAAATGTTGAGACTTAAAAGCGAAATTCTTTTTTAGCTCGTAGAATTGGTATTCTGTAAACCCTTTAATTATTTTTTTCTTTGCCTCAATTTCTTCTTTTGTCATATTTAATTCTCCTTTATCTGTCGCTATTTTACTATTAAGAATGAATATTAAGTTGTATTTAAAACTATTTAAACTTAAATCTTTCCATAAAACATTTTTAGCCTCTTGTCTTAATAATCTTTTTTGTCTACTTATTTCATTAACTAATTCTTTATCTGTTTTATCAAATTCAGCTTCGTTTATAATATAGTAAATAGCTCTTTTCCTAGGAGATAAATAGTCAAGTTTATCCGTAGTTATATTAGTATCGTTTTCATCTTCTTGAATCCTAATCGCCCCCTCAACCTTCTCCTCCAGCAGCGCGTTTTGCAGCACTTCTTCAATGGTGCTGACGTAGATAAACTCCAGACCTTCAACGTATTCGGGTTTGATTTCCTCAATGTCTTTGCGGTTCTGCTCGCACAGAATCACCGTTTTTATGCCAGCACGTTTGGCGGCCAGAATCTTCTCGCGGATGCCGCCCACGGGCAGAACCTTGCCACGCAGCGTAATCTCGCCCGTCATTGCCAAAGCCTTGCGCACCTTGCGCTGCGTGAATGCCGACGCCAGCGATGTTACCATTGTCACGCCTGCCGACGGACCGTCTTTCGGAATGGCACCCTCGGGCACGTGGATGTGCACGTTCCACTTCTCAAAAATTTCAGGCTTCAGGCCGAATTTGGTGGCGTGCGCCTTGATGTACTCCAGCGCCAGAGTGGCCGACTCCTTCATAACGTCGCCCAAATTGCCTGTGAGAGTGAGCGTTCCCTTGCCGCGGCTCAGGCTTGTCTCAA
>JAEEGJ010009195.1_pt1 | contig 26661 bp, 19 predicted proteins | sample 8958761 | NCBI WGS metagenome assembly JAEEGJ01 (sample SAMN16246546, study PRJNA631951) | gut metagenome | biome: gut microbiome; feature: rumen; material: RS-attached | host: Bos | place: Iran: Karaj | collected 2018-10 | reverse complement strand
CCGAACTCAAGCAGGCCTACAGGGCTTGGGCTGTGCGCGTAGGACTCGCCTCCAACACCTCCTTCAGCACCACCAAGAGCTACACCATCCTCAACCGCAACGCCGAGAACGGCAATGCCTATCTGCAGGACAACGGCAACTCCGACAACGTCGTAGCCGTCAACACCCTCAGCGACGACAGCTATTGGAAGTTCGAACCCACGGGCAACCCCAACTGCTTCTACGTCAAAAACGCAACCACGGGTCGCTATCTGCAGAGCTGTAAGACAAACCTGCAGGAAGTGACGCTCAGCTCCACGCCCGTGGAATACTACATCGAGGCCAAATCGGCTGAGGGCGAAGGCATGTACGGCCTCGCTTCCACCGACCAGGCCGTCTATGACTTCACCGGCGGCACCTACGGCCTCAACTGGAAGCTCAAAAACGACACCGGTCGCCCTTTTGACACCGGCCAGGGCTTCGCTGCCGTGGCCGGCACCAACCATCGTTCGTTCTGGAAGATTGTCGAGAAGGAGGAGGCACCCGACGGCCCTTTCGCCGCTGACAAGAAGTACACCTTCACCAACTACCAGGACGGCAACTACTATATGAAGGACGGGCGCACGGGACGCGTGCTCGTCGAGAAAGACCGTACCTCCAACGCCCTCTGGCAGTTCGAGGCAACGGGCAACGAGAACTGCTTCTACGTTCGTAACGCCCTCACCGGCAAGTATATGCAAAGCACGAAGTCAAATGAGCAGCCCGTGCTTACTGCCGATACGCCCCTGGAGATCATGGTCGTCAACGACCCCGCCAAGGGTGAGGCTTTCTTCGCTTTCGCCTCCACCGACCAGAGCGACCTCACCTTTCAGGGCGACCGTACCTACGGTGCCAACTGGCGTGCCGATGGCTATGCCCAGGGCTTCGCCGTGACGCTCGGCGGCCGTCCACGCTCGTTCTGGAAGGTGACGGAGGTGGAGACCGTAGACTTCAAGGACAACGCCGACAACACCGCAGCCATCACTGCCGGTGCGGGTGCAGGCAAGAATGCCGTGGTCTCACGCGCGATGAAAGCCGGCATGTGGAACACCCTCGTAGTGCCCCACGCCATGAACGCCAAGGCCATTATCCGCAACTTCGGCGATGATGCTCAGGTGGCACGCTTCGAGAGCGAGACCGCCGACGGCGTCATTCACTTCGTCAGCGTCAGTGAGATCGAAGCCGGCATACCCTATCTCGTCATGCCCACCATCGACGTCACCAGCATCATCACGATGAACACCACCGTGGCCGCAGGCCTCACCGCCGACGAAGGCATCAACTACGATTTCGTTGGTACCTATGCTCCTACCGCTATCGGCGCCAACGACTACTACGTGGCCGCCGACAACAAGCTCAAGCGCAACACCGCAGGCTCCAACATGCAAGCCTTCCGTGCCTACTTCAAGGATAAGTCGGCAGGTGTGAAAGCCCTCAGTGCCTTCGACGTGGACGGCATAACCACGGCCGTCAGCCTCACACCAGCCGCTGCATCCGTGGTCGAGAGAAATATCTACAACCTTTCCGGTCAGCGTCTTCGCCATCTGCGCCGAGGCGTGAATATCGTTAATGGGCGTAAAGTTATCGTCAAGTAATACATCAGATGACTAAAAAAAACACGGCAGCAATGAAAAAGACATATCTCACGCCGACAATAGAATGGCACCGCATTGACACCGAGCCGCTGCTCATCACCGTATCTGCTGGCGACACCCTGCCACCTCTCACCCCCGACGATGGCGACGGCGATGCCTCCGAGGCCCTCGTCAAATCCGGCTTCGACCAAGAGGACTGGGATTGGTGAGCCCTACGCATCAAACCTATAAGGGCCTTCTTTAAACCCTTAAGAGAGCTGCCAAACTCTCTTAAGGGTTTTCTCGTCATCCCGCTAATGCTCCGCCACCGACTATTTGGAGTTTGGCCCTCGGGACAAATCGCAAGCAATCATCTTATTCATTCCAGTATTTTAGAAAGTGTTATTGATATAGACGCTGATACTGCCTTCGGTTTGCGTATTGCTTCCGCCTGGTCCGCTCACCGAATGGCGGTAGTAGGTGGGCGTAGTAGGCCACACGGTGTACTTCCATTGCTTGTATCGGTGGACGCCGTCGTCATCTGCTACCGGAGACTCATCCACCTCGACATTGCCGAATTCGATATCTCTCTTCTCGGTGGTGGTACCTTGATCATTCGTATATTGATTGGTTTGGTGGAACGTACCGCTGGCCACGACGGGGTTTTTCTTTCCTGCGCTACTGTTGCTGGTGTCTATCGTCATGCTGAATGAATAGCTCTTACTGCTGCCATCGCCCGACTCGCTATGATTGGCGGTAATGGTGACCATGTCGCCATTCCTTGAGACCGAACAGGCCTGGTTGAACAGCACCGATGAGCCATCCACGAGAGATACGGTTTTGATGGCATCGCCGGGATTCGGGTCCTGAGTGATGTTGACGGCGTCGCCTACCTGTCCTACGCCCGAGGTGCGACCGCTCACGGAAACAACCGATTCGGCCTTGCTGATGGACTGGTTAGGATTGGCGATGATGGTGAAGGTCTTAGAGTGCTCGTTCCATTGCCGTTCCATATTCTTCATTCCGGGAACGCCGACAGATAATTCCTCGGCGTTTGTTGCTATCGACACTGATGCCGAGCCGCCGTCGGCCGGGAAATGTATGTCATGCGGCGTCAATTTCAGATATGGTGTCACCAATACATCCACGGACTGCGACTTGACGGGCAGCGTGAAATCGAAGGTCTTGACGACGGGCACGATCTCGTATCTGCCCGGTGTCAGCGCCTCGAATCTGCCGGTATATGGCTGGGCGGGTTTGCCCAGGGCACAGGTCGTGGGGAAGATGCTTTCCTTGAGCTCGCCGTTCTGATAGGCGCCGAAGCCGAGATAGCTTTTCCAGAAGACGCTGCGCTGGGCGTCAGTAGAACACTGCACAGCACCTGTCTGAGGCTTGAACTCGGCCTGCGTGTCCTTGAACGTGGGGAAGAGGTAGCTCTCCATGCTGCCGAATTGTTTGGAGCCGCTGAAGAAGGTGCTCTCGTCGGGGTCTTGCCAGAAGAGCTTCAGGCGAGCCTTGGCTTCCAGGTCGAGCGAGATGGGGTGGAAGGCTATCTTGCTGTCTGACAGCGATTCGTAGGCTCCTTGTTGCAGGAGGCGCGCCGTGGAAAGCGACAGAGAGCCTTCTATCTTAGGACCGGCATAGAGCTCCAGCCCGATGTATGCCCACATGATGCTCGAGAACCAGTCGTTGGTCTCCACGCCTGCCGTGAACTTGGTGCCAGCCTGCACGAAGCCTGACAGCGAGATTTCCACATCGCCGGTGTTGAACAGCTCCTGCGTGTCGGAAGTGCCGTTGGAGAAACCTTGGTCCATCGTGAAATCAAAGGGGAACGTCCTGTCGGAGTCGAAGCTGAGCGTCTCCTGGTAGTTGTAGCCTACCGTGGGCAGCGTGAGTTTTACAGCCAGATCGCCGCCGCCACGGAGGAACATCTTGGGGAAGGGGCGCGTCTGGAACAGCGGAGCCACGGCGGGGAACTTAATGGACGAGAGCAACTCGGGCAGGCCTGTTATCTCATATTCGAAACTCCTGGAGCTCTTCACCGTGGCTGACGGCGTGAGGCTGACGCCAAAGGAACGTCCGAGCTTGAAGAAGATGCGCCTCCAATTGATGTTGTAGGTGACGTCGATGCCGGCTTTGAGATTGATGTCGGTGCTCACCGAACCCCAATCCCATTCGCGCTGAAGCGTACCACTGACATCGAAGAGCGAGATGCTTCCGCTGCCGCTCTTGTGTCGGCGCACATAGCGGCGTGTCGATTCGTCGTAGTCGAAACCGGCCACACGGCGCTTCACATGCCCCTGCTCGTCGTAGCCCAGACGCTCGACAGAGATCAGCTGCATGAAGATGTCGGCAAGGTCGGTGACGGGATCACACATGACGGTCCACTGGCTCCCTGCGGCATATTGGCTTATGCTGGTCACCTTGCAGGCAAATCCCGAGAAGTTGTCGCCCGTCTGACCGCTATAACTGAACGACGGGTTGCTGAAATTCACCAGCACATCGCCCACCTCGGGGACGATCTCACGGGGAGCGTCGGGGTTTATGCGGAAGAAGGCGGTCTTGTCCTGATACGCAGTGAAATCCTTGATGTAACCTATCAGGCCCGATTCGTCGATATGCTTTACCTTGGGACTGAATATCACGTCCGGCTGCTGGAAACCGATGGAGTCGATGACGCAGAGGGGGATGCGATAGAGCGAGTCCTCAGTCTCTATCTCCTGAATGACATATTCCTCGTGCTCCACACCCTGTGGATCCACCTTCGAATAGCCCATGCGGACGACATCGTCGAAGAAAAAGCCGTCGAAGTCGCCGTCGTTGCGATAGATGTAGAAAGCGTCCTGAGCCATGACGACCGACTCACCCCCTGCCCTCCCTGTGAGGGAGGGAGCAATTACCTGAGCAAACGACCAGGCAATGGCAATGATTATCTTATATGATGGTTTCATAATGTTGTTTTTTCTATTCTTGAAATGTTACCACTCCCTCCCACACAGGGAGGGTGAGGGGTGGGTCCTCTTCATCGCTTCACGAATTTATAGGTGGCGTCGCCCACTTTCACCAGGTACGTCCCTGCGGGGTGGCGTTGCAGGGAAACGATGGTCTTCTGTCCGGAGCGTGCCGTTTGTGTCGCCACTTTCTTGCCGTCGAGCGAGAACACTTCAACGCATGTGCCGTCCTCCAAACCGTCGAAAGCCATGGCATTGTCGTTCTGCTGCACGCGCATCTCGCCGGGCTTCAGCGTGGGAACGCCCACCACGGGGATATTACCCTCATAGGTGTAGCGCAGAACATCGGTCAGCGGGTAGCTGACGCTGACGCGCGAGGTGGCCAGCATCAAGTAGCCCGCATTGAAGCGTGTCTCGGGTTTGTCAGCCAGGGCGTGCACCACCTTTTGTCCGTTCTTCAGCCACACTACCAGCTGCTGTGTGACAGCGCCTTGTGCCCACGAGACCGTTGCCGTGAGTGCCATCATGAGCGTAAGGGCAATCATTTTCTGTCTCATAATCATAACGTTTTATGTGAATAAAACCAAGTATTTACCCGCAAAGATAGCGACTTTCCCCCATCCCATCAAATCTTTCGCCCAATATTTTCGAAGAATTTTTCTCGGCAAAGAAAAGAGGCATGAAAAAAGCGCCTCGACGTGAGGCGCTTGGGGGAAATGCAGACCTGCCCACTGTTTCCTACTTGCTGAGAAGTCTTTCCGCCAAGGTATTTTCAGCAATTATCAGATTTTTTAACAAGCATTATGCAGTTCATTAACGAACAATGTCTTACCTTTGCAGCGCAAATAGGATGATTAATCGTAGAAAACACTAGTATGGGCTTTATGTCAAACGATAATCATAAGCGTGGACTGGTGGCTCGCGTTTTGGGCGATCAGCCGACAGCTCTCCAGAAGGTTTTCTTCTGGCTCATGGTTTCATCGATATTGCTGTGGCCTCTTGGTTTTTTTATTTCAGTATTCTTCTTCGATGCTCCATTCCGTTCGACAATCGACGTAATTTGCCGTTGTGGCATGGCGCTGACCATTTGGCTTTATCCTCTGTATTTGCTGCCATTAATAGGATTGTGGTTCCGATTATCAAAACGCCTGCGGGCGCCTTGGCTTTTTTATTTATGCCCTTTAATACCTGTTGCTTTGTTTTATCTGTTCGTAGCCATCGCCTCAAGCGAATTTGCAGCCAGTAAACCAGAAGGATATGATTCATCGACATTCAAACGCTTGGATGAAACGTACGCAACAGATGTCAACCACGTATATTTTTACAACGAGGTTTTGGAGAAAGCTGATCCCGCGTCATTTCGTGTCCTGAACAATAGTTATGCCTCAGATGCCCGACATGTATGGTACAGAGATGGTTTGATTGAAGGCGCTGACCCTGCTTCTTTCGTAGCGGCTGACGAAGGGGGATACCTTGTTGCTCGCGACGACCATGATTTCTATCGTTTGAGTACCCCCCTACATGTGGCAGATATGGGGACATTCAAGGTCGTTGACGGTTGTTGGGCCGTGGATAGCAAATACGTTTATTACCTCGGAGAGGAAGCCCATGATTCAACAGGCTACGGAAGAGTGCATATCAGCGATTATCAAACATTCAGAGTGCTGAATCATCACTATGCAGCCGATGACCTGTCTGTCTATTATGAGTACAAAATAGTGAAAGGTGCTGACCCCGGGTCTTTCGCTCTTCTGATGGATGAACAGAAATACGCGCAGGATAAGAATCGTGTCTATTATCAAGAACGCGGAACGGCAATCCGTGACTTCAATGCTTTAAAGCACAAAGATATGGATAAGAAAATCTGGAATGCCTTCCATACCGATGGCACTACAGTATATAATCCTAAACTTCAGCCAATGCCTGATGGTTGTGATTTTGCTACCATCTACAAAGTAGAGCCATATCGTGAGTGGTATGCAGACAAGAACCGGGTTTATTATGAAAACCGCATCTTATCTGGAGCTACCCCCACAACTTTCAAGATATTCCCGATTCACTATGTATCTGAAAATTATGTATCAGATAACAACAAATCTGCCTATTATTCCTATGACGGCAACCGCGTCTATTATCGTGATTCATTGATGCTTGGGGTGGATGTCCCCTCCTTCATCTGTGGCTACGATTATGTCAATCACTATTCATTTGCCTTCGACAAGAACCGGTATTATGAAGGGAGCCCTAATCCACGACTGGAGAAACTGCGTCAAGGCAAATGTCAGGTAGAACACGAATGATCAGATTGCAGCCAATCCTCCCCCTCATCTCCCTCATTCACGTTTCATTTCCTTCTTTCTCCTCTTCCTGAATGAAGCCTATTGGTCTGATACCGATTCTATATCCCCTTTGTCCACAAAAAACTAGCGGTTTTCCTTTTAAATCGCGAGTACCACTTTCGATTTTCAATCATTTTCGAGCGCAAAGATAGGCCTAAATGCAAAAGAGCGCATGAAAAAAGCGCCTCAAATGAAGCGCTTTGCCATCATCAATAAAGTCTTATCAAGCGTTATCTATCTAGTTACCACCCCCCAATCCCAAAAGGCACATATCAATATCCATATCACTATAATAATTACAAAGATAGTTCCCAAAATTTCATCATTGTGATTATCCTTTGTGCCAGTAGGCAGGTTCCCATTATCCTGATCTTCCTTTTGATTCTCCTTCAGACCAACAAAACCAATACCACATTCTTGCGCAATCCTTTCCAGTTCGATGATGTTGTCCTTATTGTTTTGAATCCTCGAGTAAATCTGGTTTGCCACATGCAACTTATCCGCATCATAGTGCTCTCCAACATATTGTCGGGGATTATATGCCTCTGAAAGCTTTTCGTATAGTTCCGTTGCTGAAAAAGAAATACCCAACTTAGTGATAGCGAGGTTTCGCAGTTTAATGAGGGTCTGAAGATCATTTGCGCTCCTATCTAACTGGGCATAGATACCATTCGATATCTCCACCTTTTCAGCATCGTAAGGCTCCAGAAATAGAGCAGGGTTGCACTTCTCTTTCAATTCAGTCAATAGCGTGGAGTAGCACTGAAGCGGAATCCTGGGATTATCGGTTGCAACGGTTGTCTTCGAATCGGATATTATTTCTTTCTGGACTTCTTTTTCATACTCTTTTAATGCATTCTTATTCTTGTGCTTCCTGTACAAGTAAATACATATACCTATGATTAAACCATTCAAAGCTCCGATAAAGAAACTTTCACCTATTGGTACCGAAGCAGACATATACTGAATCATGATGTTATATGGTCTATTAATAGATTGGTCTCACCACTTCAACTCTCATGCCGAGAGCGGCGATGATGCGATAGAAGGTGCCTACGCTTGGGGTGATGACACCATTCTCGATTTTCGAGATGTACGACTTGGTGGTCTGAGTGCGTAATGCCAGTTCGGCCTGAGTCACCTTGGCCTCCCTGCGGGCATCCTGAAGGATCTGGCCGGAGTAGAATGCATAAGCATCCTCCTCGGCGCGTGCCCTTTCCTGAGTGCCTTCCTTGCCGAACTTTGCGTCCAGCACAGCATCGTAGTCAACGATTTTGTGATTGTTTGTCTGCATAATAAGCCTCCTTGATTATTATTGCTTTTTCTATTTCATTCTGAGGGGTTTTCTGTGTCTTTTTCTGAAACCCGTTGAAGAGCACCACGATCTCGCCCTCGTCGAAGATGAAGAACACACGGAAGATCTTGCCGCCATACTCTGTGCGCAATTCATAGATGCCGTCACGTATCAGCTTGACAAATTTCTTGGGTAACCGACCCTGCGTTTTCAGCAAGAGCAATCCGTATTGAATCTTCTCTTGTTCTTTCTCTGTCAGCGTCTGCATGAACGATTCGAAATAGCCGCCGTATGTTCTGATCTTACGTTTCATGGTTGCAAAGTTATAGAAAAGTTGTCATATCATACAACTTTCAGTTGATATTTTAATAAAAATTAAATCTCGTAGATCTTTTGTGGTAACTGCTCAGTCATGCATTCATTGATGGTCGCTACGCTCAAAATTATCAGAAAATTAATTCAAAAAATTTTAAGAACAGCAGTTGGACATACCATTCCATCAGGCAGTTAAAAGCCTTGATGGCCGTTGCGAATAGCGACCATATCTTTCGTCCCCCGTCTTTAGCGGCTATCAGGATAGGCTGTCGGGAGCTATGAAAATACTTCTAACAGTGTAGCTCGTTCGGTCGCGAGCGAACGACCGAAACGATTGACCGTTCACGCTGCGACGTTAGAACGTTACGACGGCAGCGGCTTGAAGTGTCGATACCGACGACTTGACGTGTCGAGGACAGCGGTTGAACGTGTCGGCGCCAGCGGATGAAAGTGTCGGCAGTACTCATCAGTCGTTGTGTTGTAATATATATTTATCACTTCCCGTTATTTACTGTCCTCTTCCACTCTTTATCTTATACGTATACACTATACATTTCCATACACTTTTACACCTTCTGCATATAATCCATTGTCTACCCGCGTATTAATGTGCTTTAAAAAGGTGTATTTATAGTGTATTTATAGGTGTATTAGTGTATTTCTCGGAAATTCTTTTGCCGAAAATTTGGATAATTCGAGAAAATGATGTAACTTTGCACTGTTTTAGAGAAGGAACTTAATACCAACATTTAATCGTAAAAATTCATAAATCGATGTATATGGAAAAAGAAATCAAAAGGAAGAAAATGCTATGGCGGGCACCCAAGGTGTCTGACATGCGATTCACGCTCGAGAAGCCTTATGGCGCGAAGCGTGTGACACGTAAGGAACTGACGCCTGCGGCGTTGGTGGAACTGTTGCACGACGGCCCTCACCGCAAGTCGGTGGAGGAGCTGCGCAGCAACTTACCTTCGACGCGCGGCTTGACGTACGACCATCCCGAGATATGGAAGGTGGGATGGGTGGTGCCTTCGTGTATGCGTCTGAACAAAGGAGGACAGATGAGCGCCAAGGTGTTCAACGGCGTGGTGCTGCTGGACGTGCAGGACGTGTATTCTTCCGAGGTGGCGACGTTGTTGAAGGAACGCGCCGCCTCGATGCCCATGACGCTGGGCGCCTTCGTGGGGTCGAGCGGCATGAGCCTGAAGGTGCTGGTGCGCTACTGGCCCAGGGACGGACGCCTCTCGCGCGACTGGGACGAGGTGGAGGCGCTGCATCGTGCGGCTTATCGTCAGGCCGTAGCCACTTACGGCGCTGTTCTGAAGCGCCAATTGAAGGAAGATCCCGATTTCGCGATGTCGGCGCACTTCCGCCTGAGCATCGATGACCATCCTTATTGGAACGAGAACGCTACGGCGATGCTCGTGACGACGACGGATGCCGGCGACGCTGCATTGGAGACGCCCAGTGCCGTGCCGCCTGCCGATGCCAGGCACTACCACTATTATTACGAAAGGTATATGCAGGCCCGCCGCGTCGTGCTGGCGCGTTTCCGCGAGGAGCAGCGCGACACGACAATCGAGCGCGATGCCTTCATGCAAGCCGTCACGGCACAATGCTTCGAGATGCAGATCCCTGTGGCTGAGGCGCGTATGCGCATCATCGACGGCGAACCCGAGGAGCGCGCGATGGCGTGGGGCAACTACGTCAACGACTATTATGCCGAGCATACGCCCGACACGGGCATCCAGGACAAGAAGGCCAAGGGCGTGCGGGAGATGCAGGCGCTGCTGATGGGTAACTACGAGATGTACCACAACGACATCGACGGCGGCGTCTATTACCGTCCTCGCACGACGCGTGGCCACTGGAAGGCGTTGGACGTGACGAAGCAGGCAGGCATGATGCTCGAGGCCCTGGAGGCTGGGGTGGTGACATCGCCCAACATGGTGAAGACGTTCCTGATGAGCGACCGCATCCCGCTGCGCAATCCCCTGCGCGAATATCTCGAAAGCGTGCGCGGACGATGGGACGGCAAGGACCGCATCACGGAGGTGGCGCGTGCCGTGGCTCAGGACAACGTCCTGTGGGAGAAGGCATTCCACGTGTGGTTCCTGGGCGTCGTGCAGCAGTGGATGGGCATCCACCCCGAGCACGGCAATGCCGTGGCACCCCTCCTCTGCGGTCCGCAGGGCACGGGCAAGAGCACGTTCTGCCGCTTGCTGCTGCCCGACGAACTTCAGTGGGGCTATCTCGACCACATCGACCTGACGAAGCGCGAACAGCTGATGCGCACGATGGCGCAGACGCTGCTCATCAACATCGACGAATTCGACCAGTACCGCGGCGACTCGCAGCGCGGACCGCTGAAGAACCTGTTGCAGCAGGCTGATGTGCGCACCAGGCAGCCGTGGCGGACCAACATGCAGGTGCGCCAGCGCCTGGCGTCGTTCATCGCCACGTGCAACCCCACGGAGGTGCTGGTGGACGAGACTGGCAGCCGCCGCTTCGTCTGTGTACAAGTGAAGAATAAGATAGAGCTGCCCGCCTATCTCGATCATTTCCAGCTGTATGCGCAGGCCGTCGATGAGATCAATGCCCGTCGCGACAACCCCGGTGGCTTCGCGGAGGATGATGTCTTTGGGCGTTGCTACTTCACCGATGATGAGCGCGATGCCATCGAGAATAACAACCGCCATTTCCGTGTCCGCAGTTATGCCGTGGAGCGTTTCAGCGACTGCTTCGAAATGATGCTCCCGAATAAGCCTCGTGACCGGAGTTCGGTGAGACTGACGCGCAGCGAAATCGCCGAGTACCTCGAGCGCCGCTCCGGCCGTAAGTTCTCGGGCGAGGACATCAAGCAGTTGTATGCCTATCTCGAACAACAGCATAAGGCGGGAAACCTCGACAAACGTCGTGCAAATAAGACCTATGTCTTTCATGTAAGGCGCAAATCGATGACAACAAACTGACTTTTCACCTCATTTATACACTAATACACCTATAAATACACCCTAAATACACCTTTTTTAAGCATGTTAACACGCAGGAATACAACGTATTAGGTGCAAAATGGTGTAAAAGTGTATAAAAATCATCTTATTTTCATAATTTCTTATTTTCTTAATGTTCACTAAGATTCGATTTACGATAGCCAACCACACGCAGCCTTCTGGCGAGAAAGTGTTGATGCCGCGTCTCAAGAGCGGTAGCATAGAAGAATTCATGGATAGGTACGACGCTGAAGGGAGTCCTTTCAGGCAAGGCGTGATGGTCGGAGCGCTCTACACCATGCGCGATAAGCTGTTGGACATGATGAGCGACGGCTCTGCCATCCACCTGCCCGGATTCGGCACCTTCACGCTGACGCTTGGCGGTAGGGTAGAGGTGCAGAACGGCAGCTACGTGGGCCGCGATGTCCATGTCGATGGCATACGCTTCACGCCGGATGAGCGGCTGTTGGATGCCCTGCGTCGCCTCAAAGTCGATCAGGACCCGCTGCCCGTGCGGCCCTACGTCGATGAACAGGACATCGATGCCGCCCTTGCCGCCCTCTTTGCCCGTCAGGACACCATCTCGCGCCGCGACCTCTCGTATGCCCTTGGCAGCACCCTCTCGCTCCACCGCCTCAGCGACCTCCTCAACCGCCTCGTCGCCGAAGGTCGCCTGCGCCGCGAGGGTACAGGCAGCCAGACACGTTATCGTAAGGCTTAGGCTTCGCTTAGATAATAGCAGGTAGATGTTCGGGTCATCCCTCAAACATCATCCATCATACTTCATCCATCATATGAGGTAAATCCGTTGGTTCCAGTCTCTAACCACAGCTGGAAGAAGCGGTCGTAGATGCAGTACACATTGTCGTTCTGAGTGATGAAATCCTTTTCTAAAAGTCCTTTTACGGCAGAGACGACAGAGCTGGTTGAAGGAAGGTGGTATTTGTGGACAAACTTGCCTCCAGAGATGCCTTTCACCTTCCCTTCTGCTGCGATGGCCAAAAACACATTACGCTGCTTCTCCGGCATCTGGCGTAGCAGCTCCCCGTAATATGCTGAGGACAGTTGCAGATAGGTGTCAATGGCGCGGTCAATCATATCCAGCGTGCAGGTCTCGCCCTTTGGCGTCAGCATGTAGAGCATGTTCATGATGCGCTGCACGTTGGCCGTGATTCCCTCAAAACGTTGGTACACCGATGCCACGACGTCATAAGAAATCCGTCTGCCGCCGTTCTTGGCAAACTGCGGTTCTGCGAAAGCCCAATAGCGATCTAAAGGTATTGAACCGAGACTCATGGGCACCACCGACTGGTAGAAAGGACGTGAAGGAGACAGGAACATCTCGCTCATCAGATGACGCTGGGAGCCGGCAAAGACGAAGTTGGCGTTCGGGCACTGCTGAATCTGGGTGCGCAGCGCTGCCTCTACATTGTGGTTATCATTATAGTAAAGGATCTGCTGGAACTCATCTATCGCAACGAAGCAGTGTTTATCTGCCGTGCGCAAATAGGTGAATATCTCGTCGAGCGTCGTTTGCGGAGGAACCATGGCCCCAACACCCAAACCCCATTGCGGATTACCGTTGATGTCGAAGGAAATCTCTGAACGTATCGACAGCAAGGTGTTCAAAAAGCCCTCCCACACCTTTCTGCCTTTGGGCTTCAAGGCGTCGAGGATGGATTTTCCGAACATACTGACGAAGTCGCGGAATGAGTTAGTGGCATAGATGTCGATGACGAAACAATAATAATCTTCTTTAATAACTGTCTGTTGGAAGCAATGTTTTATCAAGTCGGTCTTACCCACACGGCGTGGCGACATCAGGGCAATATTATTACCATTGGTCAGGAGGTTGGTAAGCATCGCCGTTTCGTCCACACGGTCGCAGAAGTACTCTGGTCCGGCATAACCATTTGTTACAAAAGGATTGTCAATCATATATTTCACTTTTTCGTGCAAAGATAATGCTTTTGCCGCAATTATCAAAAAATAATTATCAAAAAATGATAATTTCTTGGGTTGCAGGAAGAATTCCTTTGCCAGATAGTCGTCAACTCCTACACTACCAAGATGAGATTTGTGTATGCTTTGCCAATGAAGCAATAGGCTTTGAGGGCGTCGCCCTCCTCACTTATGGAGATATGTTGTTTCCCCAAAAATCGCCCATTTCATCGGTGTTCTCCACTTGTCCATTCAAAATGGACAAAATGGACAAGCAAATGGACAAGTTTTTATTTGTATGCTTCCGCCTCTTTCATTAACTTTGTACGCGAAATAAAAAAAATCAGCCCGCGATGGAGCAAGTTTCAAAAAAAATGCTTATCTTTGCACCGTCGTAATAAATTGGCGGCGCAAAGCGAGGAGCAGCAAGCAACGTTCCACTGGTAAACCTGGAAAATTTACCCTCAGTGATAAGGAACAAAGTTTGAGAGGCGCTTCTCCTATGACGAATAGCTGTACCCCTGCCCCCTGCGGCAGCGGTATTGGCATAGCGTATAGGTGTGGGCTGATTTCATTCTTTTTTATCACAGGTAATTCCAGGACCTTCCAGTAGAAGAATGCTGAGAGGCCCACACCGCTATTAGAGACAGACGAATTATACTGCGTTACATACCCTATAAACATTAAAACCATTATTACTATGTATTCAGAAACAATTGAAAGACTTATCCAATCGGTGATAGCTGATGGTGAGATTACTGAGAAAGAACGTGCCGTGCTTCATAAGAAAGCAGAAGCAGAAGGCATTGACATTGACGAGCTTGATGTTTATGTTGACGGACTGATAGTACAACAGCGCAGTGCTGCTTCTAAGGCGACAGCGCCTGCACAGTCCACAGGTCCTGCAAAACAAGGGGTTGTCACTAAATGTCCCAACTGCGGTGCTGTGATTGAGGCAGGAGCAGTAAAGTGTGCAGAGTGTGGTTACGTTTTCCGCGGTGTGGAAGCTAACTCCTCCGCTCAAAAGTTGGCAGACATATTGACTAAGATAGAAGATAAATATAGTAACAAGCAAACTTGGTTTTTTGGCCTGCCACCTGTATCATATGATAGTGAAAAAGTAAATGCAGTGAGATCGTTCCCTGTACCCACTACCAAAGAAGACCTTTTTGAATTCATTATTAGCATGAAGTCTAAATATGAAAACACGTATGGTCCATTACAGCAGGCATTTAAAGGAAAGTACGAGGAGTGTCTGTTAAAAGCAAAATTGTTGTTCCCAGAAGATCCACTGTTCAAGCCTCTTTTTGAAAAGAAACGCAAGTTTGGTTGCTTGGGTGTTATCATTTTTGCTGTCACTACTATCGGAGGAGGCCTTATGTTTTAATCTCGCGCGCATAAACATTATCTAACGTAATTATGCAAAAATTCATAGAAAGACAAAATGGGGTCTTTGTTTCAGAAAAGATCGTCTTTTCAGAAGACGCAAAGACTGTGCGCAAAGTGATGGGGGATAATGAGTTGGAGATAGCTCCAGAGTGGCCCCTAACACTATTTCGCTTCATGCCATTTTCTCGTCTTTATACTGAATTAGAACAAAAATGTATGACGTTCTTGTCGCCTAAACTATGGAGAGATCCTTTTGAAAATGCTTTCCTCGAATTAGGTAATGAGATAGATTTGAAATGTCTATGTTTAACCTATAATGGTAGCATTGGAGAGGAATGGGCATGGAAAGCATATACTGGTGACGAGCAATTGATAAGGATAGAGGTGGATTTTCTCAAGTTGGTTGAAACCCTTTCAAACATTGCATCACAAAATAATCTTAAAACTCACTTTTACATTTGTGTTTGTGATTATTCGAAAGATAAGAAAAAGCTGTTATCTGATATAACAGCAATTAAGAAATCAGGAAAAACCATCAATCTGGAAGATTTCCTAAACATAATGAGTTTCAAACGAAAGGCATTTGCCGGTGAAAAAGAAATACGTATTTTTGCTTTAGATAGTAGTTCAAACAAAGATGACACAGTCTCTTTTAAAGGTGTGGATTATAGAACATTCACAACACGTGTTTTGTTGGAACCATTAGATCCTTACCAAGACGCATTTAGAAAAGCAAATTATGCTAAACTGCAAGACATTCATAATGCAGGTATTAAAACATATTTGCAAGATTTGAACATAAAAACGATACAATCACATTTATACGAGACAAAATAGTATGGTTTTTTTTAGTAGAGGAAAGAGCGGTGGAATGATGAACGTCATCCGCTGTGATGAAGAAAGCTATATTGTCTGGAAGTGGCGTCCCGAAGGACAGGATGTCAACTCTACAAGCCGTGAGAACAGCATTCGCTACGGCAGTTCACTCCGTGTTAAGGATGGTGAGGTGGCCGTCTTTGTGTATAAACAGAAAGACGGAGCGACGCAGGACTTTATTGTCGGCCCGTATGATGACACCATTAAGACTGCCAACTTCCCCGTGCTAAGCAGCATTGTGGGAATGGCCTTTGGTGGTAACTCACCATTCCAAGCCGAGATATATTTCATCAATTTGGCCGGCAACAACCAATTGCGCTTCGCTGTTCCTTATTTCGATGTGTTCGACCCGCGCCTGCCCGACCACGGCGTACCGATGGCGGTAAGAGGCACTATCACCTTCAACATCACTGACTATAAGGGCTTCATCAAATTAAACCGCCTCATCAATTTTGACCATGAGCAGTTCAACAAGCAGATAAAAGATGCACTGGCCAAGTACGTGAAGGGGGTGGTGATGAATGTACCTCAAGAAATGGGCATCCCTGTAGTACAGATGGAGCGACAAATTCTTTCCATCAATGAAAAGGTACAAGGCTATTTGAAGCCCCGTTTTGAAGAAGATTTCGGTGTCAACTTAAAAGGCTTCGACATAGGAGCACTTGATATTGACAAGGAGAGCCCCTATTACGATGACTTGCGAAAACTGACAGCTGGCAATACTGCAAAGACGCTCAACGCTCAGACCGACATCAACATCAAGAATCTGGAGGACACCCAGCGTATCAATGCTCAGAACATGGAAGAAACTCTACGTATACAACGAGAAGAAGCACAACGAGCACAGCGCTTGCAAACAGAGACGAACTTCATGGGTGCCCATGCCCTTGACCAGCAAACGAATGTACTGAAGACTGGTGCCCAAAGCCTCGGACAGATGGGAACCATGGATATGGGTGGCCACGGTGGAGGCATGAATCCTGCAGGAATGATGACAGGCATGATGATGGGCGGAGCCATGGGACAGCAGATGGCTGGTATGATGCAAGGCATGGGTCAGCAGATGCAGAACGCCATGAACACGCCTCCCCCCATGCCGCAAGTGGCATTCCATGTCAGCATAAACGGTTCACAAGCAGGTCCCTTTAATATGCAGCAACTCACACAGATGGCACAGAATGGGCAACTGACTCCACAGACCTATGTATGGAAACAAGGCATGGCCAACTGGGACTTTGCCAAGAATGTGCCTGAACTGGCAGGACTGTTTGCTCCACCACCTCCAGGCTCAATGCCTCCTCCACCACCTACCAGCATGTAAATGATAATTAATCCATATAAATAGCAATCATGGAACAGAAAAAATTTTCAACAAAACAATTCCATTTATGGCCGTTCAACGGTTCCTTTCAATGGATAGGTTTTTTCCCGGAATATTCCATCGTCGTTAATGAAGTTGGAATTAGTTTGCAGATTAACGGGAAAGAGGTACATAGGCTGTCGCCAGATGAAATCGAGGCAGCCCACTTCTTTAGTACGTGGTTTGGAATGGGAAAAACCAAATTAGGTCTCTCTGTGGAAAAAGATAAATGTAAAGAAGAAAGAGGTGACCATTGGCATTTCCTGAGCAATTATTTTGGTTTTGTCAGTCCCCCAGAAAAGGATACATTGATTAGCGCCTTCAAGGAGGCTCATGTGAAATGCTTCGATGAGACAAGCGTATCGCTTAGAGATAATAAACTATGGACGGGCAAAGACTTTGTCGTAGAATATTATAAGAATGGTGCTTCAGCATTCTGGGCTTTGGAAATTCCGGAGATAAAATATTTCTATACGGAGGATCGTTTGTTGCCATTGAAGAAACCTATTCTTGTAACAGGTTCTGATCATCCTTTGCGAATAAACAAACTTGATAGTGAGGATGTAGCGAATCTGAAGCATCATATTTTAAGTAATGGAGCGAAATTAGGGGAGATTAGTAAAAAAACATTCAAACACGCATTCTCGTTTAACGTAATATTCAAGCCTGCCCTTTGGTTCACATCTTCCACAATAGGTCTTGGTGACGAAGGCATAAGCTTTACTCAAAAGACATTCAAGACCAACGACAACTTGTTCCTCCCGTATGAAAAGACAAATTTTGTACAATCTACCGGCTCATGGTATAGCTTTACTCGTAGGCTCATAATATATGGAGAGCAGAACATTATTCCAAAAAGAAGATTCAGTTCAGGTGATGCTAAGAGAATAGTAAACGAGTTAAGAGAGAAGAGAATAGGACAAGTTGAAGGTGAAGAGTTTTCCGAATCTTACCACTCATCATGGATAGGCGTCCTACTAAGTATCGTTACATTAGGAATATGGCACCTCATTACAGTGATATTCTCCAAAAAGCGTAAATCAATCACTATAGGAGAAAAAAAGTTTGTATGGAATGGGGAATTATGGATTTTATATCCAGAAGAGTTTAAACGTGAAAAGCCAAAGGGGATGAACAAATTTTTTGTTGGCGACATCTCCGACATTTTGCATGCATACTACTACAAGAAACATTGGTGGTATCTGTGGGGGGATTTGTTTATTTGGACACACCCAAAGAATGTTCGTCTATTTTCATTTGAAGCTGATCAAGATTCTGTTGATTACGATCTCCAAATGGGAAAGATTTATTTTTGGACGGCATCAAGTATCATAAATGCTATAAAGAAAAACGGATTTGACGAGAATGAAGAAGGACGTAAATTCTACAAAAAATGGATTAAAGCTGTATTAGCAAATAAAATATAAACGTCTGTGATTATATGAACGACAATAGTTTCTTTTCCATTGACCGTCTGGTTGACTTCGGCCTTGGTATGGGCGTAGCCAATCAGATGGTTGGTGTGATGAACCAGTATATGCACAACATGGACATCCCTGGCTCCATCAGATCCACAGCACAGTCAATGCCAAACATTTATTATGTGGCTTTGGATTCCAAGCCCATTGGGCCCCTAAACGATAGTGAAATGTCGCAACTCATCATGCAAAAACGTGTCAACAAGGACACGTTAGCATGGATGCCTGGCATGACAGAATGGAAAACCGTAGAAAACATTCCTGCTATCTTGAAGATAGTAGCCTTGGCTCCACCACCATTACCAACCCGTTAAAAAGTACCTACAGCCATGAAATTGAATCTGTTTTTTGCATGCATTGCCACGATTGCTGGCTTGCTGTTAGCCTATTTGGCATTTCATATAGCAGAGGGGGAAGAAAACGATGTCCTATGCGGAGTGGGCAGTGCAGTATGTTTCATAGGAACGCTAATCCCCATGTTGAGCATCAGTCACACCTCATCACGTATACAAACCAACCTGCGGCTATTGTCCACATTATTCTTTTTTCTGTTCATGGTAAGTCACTTTTGTTTCGCAGCCTTTGGTGTGCGTTTACCTTACTATATTATAGTCAATGCACTCTTCTTTTTGATGTTCATTAGCATATATTATAGAATTGGTAAAGAAAACAACATCTAAACAGAAACCCTCTAAACGATAACCCTATGTATATAATGCCTGGTTTCGTGGCTACTGGGATATCATTGCACTAAAAAGAAAAGACAAATAAGGAAGAAACTGAAAATCCCTTAAGGGAGTCGATGACGACGGAACCTTAGACCCTGCCTCGCGCCGCCGCCGCAACGTGTGGGACGAAGAGGAAGAGGAGGAAGACTGGTGACGCTCCAGCTCTGCTGGCTTGCTGCCCGCTCGGCTCTGCCGCGGACAAATATAAATCAAGCAAAAATACGTTTTCAGCCTATATCACTCACGGAACACGAATAATCCAAGTTTGTGCAATCCCAAAAATAATCTCCGAATCGCTTGGCGGTTCGGAGATTTGTTTGTATCTTTGCACCGATTAGCCAGTCCCTAATGGGAAAGGGCGGTTCAAGACATCGATGGAATCCTGAGGCCGAGAAAACCGTTTGTAGGGTGGGCTGAGGGGAAAAGGCATTTATAAATCCAATATTCCTAATTCATTATTTCCATGATTCCGCCGTAGGACCTCTCTTAGCCCTAGAAGTCACACATCCATCAGCCACTTCCATACGGGCACTACAGGTATTCCATCTTCCGTGCCCTCCTCATCATACGTAATCAGCAGGCACTTCCAGTCCTTGTGCGCCTTGGCATACTTCACTAGTGGTGGCACCTCCCTATTGTAAGTGGCCTCTTCCTTGATGCTATACGACACTTGAATGGCCAGCTTCTCGTCAGGCACAATGAAGTCAATCTCCTTCTCCGCGTTCAGGAAAAACACATTCTTTTTGCCAAACCGCCTGCACAGCTCCACCGCCACCATGTTTTCCAGCAGCGACGTCTCAGAGTTCATCAAGAACAGGTTTAGCAAACCATTATCAACAAAATAATATTTCTTCTGCATTTCTTTCTCCGTCAGTTTCCCCACCTCATTCTCCATGGGCAGTATCAGCCAGCTGTCAGATGCGTAATCCGCATAGTCTATCGTAGTGGGCACGCTGATGGACGAGCCCGTTGCTACGATCACATTCCTCAGTCGGTTAAACGATAGTGGCTGCTTCACGCTCTCCGCCATCTTCTTAATTAGGATGTTCAGCACCCTGTCGTTCTTGATGTTGTTTCGGGCACAGATATCACCCAGATATATCTTCTGATACAGGCTCGACAGCATAGCCCGCTTGTTCTTAAACGACAGTATCTCTGGCAGACCGCCATAATAGAGGTATTCGTTCAGATGTCGCTTCACCTCACTTCTCTGAATCGTGTCATACTCCCAATGCTCTTTCAGCTCCACCAGCTGCGCAGCCAGATATTCCTTGAATGAATATGGGTACGCATCATAGATAAAGAACCGTCCGCCCAACGTAGTTGCCACCTCCTTGCTCAGCATCTTTGCATTGCTGCCCGTCACATACACCCTGTATTTCGCATCTGTCAACCTCCGTACGAACTTATCCCAGTGCGGAATGTTCTGCACCTCGTCCAGAAACACCACCGGTTTTTTACCATACAATTCCAAATGAGCCTCCAGCAGACTATTGAAGTCCTCTGTCTGAAATTCCGCCAAACGTTCATCCTCAAAGTCTACAAACAGAATTTCGTCCCACCTCATTCCTGCAGCCTGCAGTTGGCGCACACGCTGGTACAACAGGTAAGACTTACCAGCATGTCTTACACCAACTATCACATAGTTTCCTTTCTCCTCAAAGTCAATGGGGCGAGGCACTATTACCGCCTCATCTACTTCACGCTGCTTACTGATTAGACACTGCTTTATGACATCTTTACTAACACCCATATAAATTATATTTAATAAGAATTGTACGATTTTATAAAGTTTGATTTGCAAATTTAGGCATTTTCTATAAAACAAAATTAACAAGCTGTGTTTTTTTGCAATATTTTTACACTTTTTATCACATTTCATTGACTTTTTTCCCTTCAAAGTGAAACCTCTCCGGATTATTCTTATCAAAACACTGCATCATTACCTCTATTTAGAATCTAATATTACAATACAAAACAAAACAATCATATTTCGTAATGGATATTCTTCAACACGCTTATATACTGTGCGGATAGGTGACTTCAAGGGCTGCGAGGCGTGGATGAGGACGGCGGGAAAGACCCCGCTGCCCGTCGGCGCCGCAACGTGTGGGACGAAGAGGAAGAGGAGGAAGACTGGTGACAGCCCTTCCCCTGACTATACGGCCGTTGCCTCATCTCTTTACGGGATGAGGCAACGGTCGTTTCTGAAAGAAAGTACTTCAGCCAGCATAGTTGGAGTGTACGTAGCACCACAGGCAAAAGAGAAGGAAGTGCCTCACACCTCATTGGAGTGCTACCGCCGCTGTAGCGGCTGCTACCCATCTACCACAAATAGCGAAGAAGTGTCTTGCCCAAAACTGTAAAGGACTTTTTTCTGTAAAAACATGTCTTATTGGAAAAAAATTCATACCTTTGCAGCCGAAAGGCGACAAGGACGGGGGCACCGCGGCAATTCGAACATGCTCGATGGCTTTCGGCCAGTATCGACCTTGTATGTTATTTGCTATTTCACGAACAAACAGATGAAGCATTTTCTCTATATCCTGCTGGTATTCTTCGGTGCCATCATCGCAAATGCCCAAGTGTCCCCCACCCTGCCCTGGGACGACACGCCGAGGCCTAAACACGAGGTGCGCGCCGTATGGCTCACCGTGGTCATGGGTCTCGACTGGCCACTCACCACCAACCAGCAGCAACAGCAGCGCGACCTCAGACGCACCCTCGACCAGCTGCAACAGGCGGGCATCAACACGGTTTTGGTACAGGCTCGCGTGCGGGCCACCACCATCTATCCCTCACAGTTGGAGCCGTGGGAGGGTGGTTTCTCGGGCACGCCGGGCAAGGCGCCTAGCTACGACCCCTTGCAGTTCTGCATCGACGAGTGCCACCGCCGCGGCATGGAGTGCCATGCCTGGGTGGTGACCATGCCCATAGGAAAATGGAACAAGATAGGGGCGCAGCAGTTGCGCAAGAAGCGTCCCGAGCTGCTGAAGCGCATCGGCGACGAGGCCTTTATGAACCCTGAGCACCCGCAGACGGCCGCCTACCTGGCGAATGTCTGCCGCGAGATAGTGAGAAACTACGACGTGGACGGCATCCACCTCGACTACATCCGCTATCCTGACCAATGGAAGATACGCGTGCCGCGTGCACAGGGCCGTAGTAACATCACCGCCATCGTGCGGGCCATACACAACGCCGTGAAGCAGGAGAAGCCGTGGGTGAAGATGTCGTGCTCGCCCGTGGGCAAACACGACGACCTCACGCGCTATCGCTCAGGAGGATGGAACGCCCGCACCGCCGTGTGTCAGGACGCACAGGAGTGGCTGCGCACCGGACTGATGGACCAGCTCTATCCCATGATGTATTTCCAGGGTGACAACTTCTACCCCTTCGCCGTGGACTGGCAAGAGAAGTCCTACGGGCGCACCGTCGTACCGGGCTTAGGCATCTACTTCCTTGACCCTCGCGAAGGCAAATGGACGCTCGACATGGTGGAACGCGAGATGAGCGTGGTGCGCCAACTGGGCATGGGACACTGCTACTTCCGTTCGAAGTTCTTCACCGACAATGTGAAGGGCGTCTATGACCTGGGCAAGCGCTTCGACGACACGCCGGCTCTCATACCGCCCATGACGTGGGAGGGCAAGCCAGCGCCGACGGCTCCCACGCAGCTCGCCATAGACGGCAACCGCCTGAGCTGGAGCGGCGCCGAAGACCGCAGCGGAGCGCCCTACCTGCTCTACAACGTCTATGCCTCGCAGGACTATCCCGTGGATATCAGCCGTGCTGAGAATCTGGTAGCCACACGCCGCACAGAGACATCGCTCCTCGTGCCCGCCACAGGCCTGAACTATGCCGTGACGGCCATGGACCGCTACGGCCAAGAGAGCCCCGCCGCCCAGCTGCTGCTTAACGCTGGGCCGCAATATGCCTCGTCACTCATTGCCAAGAGCGACGGACGCCCCATAGCCCTGCCCGACAAGGGACAGACGCTGGATGCCGACTTCGTCATTGTGGAGACGCTGAGCGGACAGCCCGCCGGTGTCTTCCCCTACACCGACAAGCTCGACGTCACTGCCCTGCCCGACGGCGTCTATCAGCTGCGCTCCCTCGGCCGCAAGGGCCGCAACCACCGCATAGGATTCTTCTCGAAGAAGACGCCATAATACTTAATAAAACCAAAAAATAAGCGCCTCTCGCGTGCGTTAATAAGAATAATGTGTAACTTTGCACAATTCCACAGAAGAAAGATCAATATTCAAACAAATTATACGACAAGAACAATGAAAAAGACATTAGTGTTTGCACTGTCGGCAGCCGCCGTGCTGCTGACGTCCTGTTCGGGAAAGCTTGGCGCTCTCTCGTCAAAGAACTTCACAGTCACGCCCAACCCGCTTGAGACGCAGGCAGGGCAGGTGGCAGCCACCATCAACGGTGTGTTCCCCGAGAACTACATGAAGAAGAAAGCCGTGGTCACCGTCACCCCCGAGCTGCGTTTCAAGACATCCAATGGTCTCCAGACCTTAAAGGGCCAGCCCGCCACGTTCCAGGGTGAGAAGGTGCGCGGCAACGACCAGACCATCTCCTACCGCGTGGGCGGCCGCTATGCCATGAAGAACACCTTCGACTATCAGCCTGACATGGCACAGAGCGAGCTCTTCCTCACCTTCAAGGCCAAGGTAGGCAACAAGAGCGTGAAGGTGCCCGAGGTGAAAGTGGCCAACGGCGTCATCGCCACCAGTGAGCTCTACAAGCGCACACTGGCCACAGCCCATCCCGCTCGTGCCCTCGACGGATTCCAGCGCGTCATCAACCAGAAACAGGAAGCCAACGTGAAATTCCTCATCGGTCAGGCCAACCTGCGCCGCTCGGAGCTGCAGAACAACAGCGTGCAGGAGTTTGTGCGCCTGCTCAAAGAGATTGCTGCCGACCAGGAGAAGCTGGTGATAGACGGCGTGGAGGTGTCGGCATACGCATCGCCCGACGGCGGATACCAAATCAACGAGCGCCTGGCCGGACAGCGTCAGGATGCTGCCGCCAACTACGTGAGGCAGGAGATGAAGAAGACGAAGACCGACGCTCCCCTCGACACGAAATACACCGCCGAGGACTGGGAAGGCTTCCAGGAGCTGGTGAGCGCCTCCAACATCCAGGACAAGGACGTCATTCTGCGCGTGCTGTCGATGTATCAGGATCCCGAGGAGCGTGAACAGCAGATCAAGAACATCAGCAGTGCCTTCCGCGAGCTGGCCGACGGCATCCTGCCACAGCTGCGCCGCGCCCGCATGACCATCAACTATGACGTGGTGGGCCGCAACGACCAGCAGATCAAGGACCAGCTGGCTGCCGACGCCTCACAGCTCAGCGTCGAGGAGCTGCTCTATGCCGCTACCCTCTACGGCGACGACCTCAACCAGGCTGAGAACGCCTACAAGAAGGCTGCGCAGCTGTATAACAAAGACGGACGCGCCTTCAACAACATCGCTCTCATCGAGTATGAAAAGGGCAACTACAACGAGGCTGCCGGCTGGCTGGAGAAGGCCTTCGTCGTCGACAAGAGCCTGCCTGAGACCAACGCCAACATGGGTCTGGTAGCTCTGCAGCAGGGAGAGATCAAGTATGCCGAGGAGCTCATCTCCCAAGCTACCGGTGCCAACGGTCTGAACGAGGTGCTGGGCAACCTGCATCTGGCCCAGGGCCTCTACGCACAGGCTGAGCAGGACTTCGGCAAGCTGGCCACCAACAGCGCCGCCCTGGCCCAGATCCTGAACAAGAACTATCAGGCTGCCGCTCAGACGCTGGCCACCGTGCGCAATGCCGATGCCACCACCGACTATCTGAAGGCCATCCTCAACGCTCGCATGGGCAACAACACTGCTGCAGCACAGGCTCTGGCAGCTGCAGTGGCCAAAGACCCATCGCTGGCCGCCTATGCCGCTAAGGACCTGGAGCTGAAGAACGTTAAGAAGTAAGAAGTTATAAGTTATAAGTAAGGAGTAAGGAGTAAGGAGTAAGGAGTAAGAAGCCATTCTTGCGGATAAAACAGACATGAGAAGACTTTTCGACATCATCTGTATGGCAAGGAAAGCCACGTTGGCTCTTCTTACTTTTTACTTCTTGCTCTTTACCTTTTCTTGCGGCAAGCCAACTGACAGGTTTAAGTTGGATGCCCAGTTCAAGAACCTGAACCAGGGTGAGTTCTACATCTACGACTGCAACACGGGCGAAAAGGACACCGTCGCCGTCAACGACGGACGCTTCACCTACGAGCGGCAGCTTACCGACACGCTCACCCTGTCCATCCTCTTTCCCAACTACAGCGAGATGCCCGTCTTCGCCACTCCCGGCGGCGAAGTGACAATGAAAGGCGACGCCTCGCACTTGCGCGACACCGAAATCAAAGGCACGCCCGACAACGAGCTGATGACGGCCTTCCGCTTGAAGACCAACGAGATGACACCGCCAGAGGTGGAGAAAGAGGCCGAGAACTACATCAACCTTCATGCTGAGTCGCCCGTCAGCCTCTACCTCCTTCACAAATACTTCCTCCAGTCGCTCACGCCCGACTATGCCAAGGCGTTCACGCTCTGTGAGAAGCTGCACCAGAAGCAGCCGCAGAACCAGTACGCGGCACGCCTGCTGACGCAACTGGAGTCGCTGAAGACTTTCACCAAGGATGGCCCGCTGCCCTCTTTTCAAGCCGTCAGCACCAAAGGCGACACTGTGACCAACGCTACGATGCGCGCCGACGTGAACGTCATCCTCACGTGGGCGGCATGGAGCTACGATTCACAGCAGCCCATGCGCACCCTGAGCAAACTGCAAAAGAAGCACCCCAGCCGCCTGAAGGTGCTCAGCATCTGTCTCGACGCCAGTCCCTCAGAGGGCAAGGGAGTATTAGATCGTGACAGCGTCAACTGGCCCAACGTCTGCGACAGCATGATGTTTCAGTCGCCCGTCTTGGCACAGCTCGGCATTTCCACGATGCCCTCCAACATTATCAGCGACAAGCAGGGCAACATTATTGCCCGCAATCTCAGCAGCGCCGACTTGCAAAGCAAAGTCAAGGCCTTGCTGGGAGAGGAATAGCCCAAGTCCCGAAGGGGCGACGGAAGACGATGGTTGCTCACCATCGCCTTCCGTCGTCCCTTCGGGACTGTAAATAGGTTGGGACATCTTTGACAAACCACCCCTGACCCCTCCTTTGGAAAAGGAGGGGAAGGGCTGCGCCGTCATGTGGCCGCCGCAGAGGAAACTGATTCTCCCCCTTGCAAAGGGGGAGTTAGAGGGGGATCCATCTGCGCTGAGTTTCATCCCCCCCTGCCCCCCCTTTGCAAGGGGGGGAATAAGTTACTTTTGCGGCCGCGTGGGTTTGGCTGACAGTGTTTGGTGGTGACCA
>JAEEGJ010009190.1_pt1 | contig 26666 bp, 16 predicted proteins | sample 8958761 | NCBI WGS metagenome assembly JAEEGJ01 (sample SAMN16246546, study PRJNA631951) | gut metagenome | biome: gut microbiome; feature: rumen; material: RS-attached | host: Bos | place: Iran: Karaj | collected 2018-10 | reverse complement strand
CCGACCGTTGTCAGGTAGATGTCGGTCACGAATGGATAGGCGCCGCTCCGAATGTTCTCCACGGTCGGCTCGACGCCGTCAATCGCAAGGAGACGCACCTTGCCCGCCGCAAGCAGCGTCGTCGCGTAGTAGCGGAAGGAGAAGCCGAGCGCGCCACGCCGGTTCCGGTATTCCGCCACATCGTGGAAGATTTCGCCCATTCCTCCGAGCCGGTCCTCTTCCATCGGCGGCATGATCGGCTCGTCGCCCATGATGCGCTCGAGCATCGTCTGGCTGCCGCTGTTCTTGTTTCGCTGAAAGGGCATCAGGCGCGCCGCGAAGTCAACGCCGACATCGCGCCAGCTCGTGGCGCGGCCGGAGTAGATGGCGCGAATCTGGCTGGCGGCGATGTTCGTGGCGGGGTTGTCGGCATGGACGAAAAAGACGAATGCGTCGCGGGCGACGGGGAGGAGGTCGTAGTTCACCCCCTTCTGGCGGGCCTCGGCCATCTGTTCCGCAGAGGGGCGCAGGCTCAGGGCGGCATCGCGGTGGAGCAAGTTCGTGGAGGTCAGTGTCGTGAAAAGCGCGTCCGAACCCGTGTTGTAGATGCAGCCCGGATAGCCACGGTCGGCCTCGTCGAAGGCCTCGCGCGTGGCGAGCGCCTGGACTGCGGCGGCGGCGACGGGGTAGAGCGCGTAGGCTGTCGCGAGGCGCGGCACGCCGTCGCGGAAGCGGAACTCCGCCGGGGCGTCGCAGATTGGCAGAAGATTGTTTTCACGGAAGGGGGCGTATTGCCAGTAGGGCACTTCGTAGGGGTCTTCCGAAATCCGCGCGAAACGGTCGTGCCCGACCCAGCGCCACAGCGCGTGGATGGAGACGGCGAGCAAGGCGCCAAGGAGTAGCACGGCGCCGACCCTTGCGATGCGGCGCTTGCGCGCAAGCCAGGCATAGACGAGGGTGAAGGCGCCCAGTTCACCCGCGACGAGCATCCAGAAATGGAAGGTGCGGGACAGCGATTCAAAGGCAATCGTCAGGAGGCCAAAGGGAAAGGCGACGACCAGAAGAACGCAGATGAAAAAAGCCAGAAACCCCATGGCGATGCGCTTCCCGCAGACTCGGGAGGCGGACGAGGACGAAAGATTGTCTTGTTGTTTCATGGTGAGCGTCCTTGGTGTCAGGCTATCGGGGTCTAATTCCAGTCCGTGTAGATTTTCACCACCGCGTTTCCATCGTGGCTCTTTCGCCAGATTTCAACATGAAGCCAATCGCCCGTCGGGGAATCGCAGCTCAGCATGACGACGGGATGCGTGGCGCCAGACCATGTGTTGGTAAAGCCGTCGAATTCCCTGTTTCCGGGAACCCATGTCTGCGCGTTGGTCGGCCAGCAGTTGTAGCCATTCGTGCAGGGGTTGCCGACATCGCCGTTCGCCGGGTCCATTTTCGTCCTAACAGGAAGGTTTGACATCCAGTCGGCCAAGTCCGCATACTCGCATTCGAACATTGCCGCGCTCCCCCCGTGCCGCCATTGGTTGCCATGAGTTTGGAAATGGGTTGCGCTCGGCGGCAACTGTATGCCGTGGATGCTCTTCAGATTGTCCATAGGCTTAGACGACTTAGCTAACAGCCCCGGACCAGCCAATAGCCCTGGATTGATCAGAATGACGAGGCATGTGGTAACACAAACGGCGTAGACAATAACCGTTACCCAGAAGGAGAATGGATTGTCGCGGAGAGTGTAGCGTTTCCACTGAGGACCAAAAAAGGCGGACTTTGTTCGCACGGCATGGACGAGCAATCCCAAAAAGGCGGCTAGGGCCAAGGGTGCGAGGAGTAACTCCTTAATCTGCGCTGGTGTCAGGCTCTTCATTGGTGTCAGGCTATTTTGCCATCTTCTCCTCGATGCTCTTGCGCCAGGCCGCGAGCATGCCACGGTGGGCGCCGTGGGTCGGGAATTTGTCGAGCTGGGCGAGGGCCTCCGCATAGCGCCCGCAGGCGTAGAGCGCCTCGGCGTAGCGGAAGTTGCTGTCGGGGAGCGAACGGCTTTTTGGCATGTCGTGCATGCCGTAGAATTCGCAGGCCTTTTCATACTCGCCAAGCCCGTAGTAGGCGTCGCCGTAGTAGCGGGCCGCATACGAGTCGGTCTTGTTCGGGCAGAAGACGGCGCAGTATTTGTCGAGGCAGAGCTTGGCCAGCTCCCAGTCGCGGGTCTTCATCGCGGTGTCCACCACGGCGCGGGCGAAGCCTCCGTTGCGCGGATCAAGTTCGAGGCGCTCCTGGTAGGCCCGCAGCGCCTTTCGGAGCATGGGCGCGTATGGCCCGGTATAGTACCTCTCGGCGCGGCCGGCGTAGAAGTCCCCCAGCATGCCGAGGTAGGTGCGCCGCAAGTAAGCGTTTGTCGTCGCCGACAAGGTGAGCAGCATTTGCTCGGCCTCCTCGAAACGCTCAAGCCTGGTCAACGCGGTCGACTTGCGCCCGATGAACAGGGGGGCGTCCTTCGGCTCGGTCCGGGCCAGGGCCTCGTCACAGAGCTCGAGCAGACGCTCGCATGAAAAGTCCTTTCGCAGCATCTTTTCCAGCGCCTTGTCGCGGCCGCCGTAGAAGCGGCCCGGGTCGGTGAGACGACGGTAGTATTCGGCCGTCGCTACGGCGTCGCCGTCCGCCACCTTCCGGCCCTCCGTCTCGAAGCCAAGCCCCGGAACGCCCGCGTCCAGGAGCTCAAGCCGGGTCATGGCGGAAACGCCGGGAGCGGAAACGGCGTCGGCCATCGCCTTCTCCCATTTTCCGGGGTCGTCGTCCAGGGCCGAGGCCAGCATGAACTTCGCGTAGTCGTATTTCATGCGCGCCGCCATGTTGGGATCCTTCTCGCCTGCGATGGCGGCCTTGAATTCCTTTTCGGCAGCGGCGGCATGGCGCAGGTCGAGCGGGCGGCTGTAGACCTTCGCGGCGAGAAAATGAAGTCGCGGCTCGTCGATGCACTGTGGCGCGCCCTCCTTCAGGGCGACGAGCGAGCGGAGTTCCGCCAATTCCGCCTCGGCCTTTTCCCAGTCCTTGCCCTTGCTGGCGCCGTAAGTCGATTCAAGCGACCTGATCAAGGCATTCGCCCTGTCCTCGGGCTTGGGAGGAGGCGTCGCCGGCTTGCCGCCGTCCTTTGCCTCGGAGGCCTTTGCCGCCGCAGTCGGTGCGGTGGCGGTCGCCGCCGGAGCGGCGTCCACAGGCTTGGACAGTTCCGAGGCGGCCTTTTTCGCCCGGTCCGCGGCGAAGGCGCGATCCGATTCCAGCGCGGCGTAGGCGTCCTCGACGTCGTAGCGGTAGTTGAAGAGCATGCGTGAGGCCTTTTCGTAGAATGCCAACTGCTCGGCGTACGGAAGCTCCAGGAACCTGCCGATCGTCGGGGCCAGGGCCTTGCGTTCAGCCTCCAGCGATTCCAGTATCGGACGGAAGGCGGGGTCCTCGTTGTAGTTGACGAACGAACGCGGATCGGCGGCCATCATGGCAGAAAAGTACTTTGCGCCGTCGGTGTTGACACCCGCCCACGACTTGTCGCAAAGCAGATCTGGTTTGGCGGCCGCCCTGCGGAAGGCGATCCAGGCCTTGTCGAGGACGGTTTTCATGATCGCCGTCTTCTCCTCCCGCGTGAAATGCCAGCGGATGTAACCGGCCCGGCTCTGCTGGTGGACCACGCCGCCCCAGGTCTGTCCGCCGCCCGGCGCCCACCGGATCATCGAAAGCCGCCAGATGGAATCGCCCTCGTCGTCGCCGAGGAAGGTCAGCTTGTCGAAGATCCCCTCCCAGGAGAAGTCGATGCGCACGATGATTGAGTTCTTGAATGCGGTCTCGGAGATCTTCGTGTACGGCCGCATGTACCGGAAGTCGCGGGTCGGGACGAGCCAGGCGTATTCGTTGAGCGTGAAGTCGCCGTAGAACATCATGTAGTGGTGCGCGATTCCGAGGTCGTCGGCGCTGCCGGGCATGAAGAAGAACTCCAGCGACGGCGCCGGATAGCTGTTGGTCGACGAGTGGAATGTGGCAAGCGACGGCTCCACGCATAGGACGAGGACCGTGAACCCTTCCTCGTCGGCCGAGACGTGCAGCGCCGTCGGGCGTTTGTCGGCCGCGCCGTCGGCCACGGCGTTGCGCTGGACGGACGGGTCGGTCCAGAGCATGTCGGATGAAGAGCCGTAGGCGCGGAAGTTGAAGTTCCACGCGTCTGGTTCCGAGGAGAGCAGGTCCTGCACGTTCGCCGGGAGGTGGGTGAACTTGGCGTCATAGACGTTTTTCCCGAGTTCGGCGGGAAGCGAAAACACCACCGCCGGGGCGAGCGCGGCGATCAGCGCGAGAGAGGCGGCGAAAAGCCGGGCGAACAATCCAGAAAGTTTGTCGGTCAGTTTCATTTCAAAGGCTCCTTTCCCGTCTTACTTTTTCTCGGGGACTTTAGGCGCGGCCAAGGCCGGGGGCGCGCCGCGCGCGACGCGCAGCGCCATGTCGGGGTCCGGGGTGACGCCGCCGTGGCGGGCGATGGCGTCCTGGAGCAGCAGGATGCGGTCGATGATTCCCGTCCGGACCATGTCGACGTCGGTCGTCGCCGGGTCGACGCGCTCCAGCCAGAGCATCGCGCGCCGCGCCTCGCGCTTCAGGGGGACGGCCTCAGCGTCGATGTTCGCCAGCGCGAGCTGCTGGAGCCGGGTCGCGTAGCGCACGTCGTCGTACGCCTCGCGCATGCCCTCCCACGAGAGCGAATAGATCTGGCCGCCGCGCATCGGGTAGCAAATGGCGAAGTTCCTGTAGTTGCCGTCGCCGCCCCAGTCCTCGGCCCACTCGTTCCAGGGGGTGCGCCCGTTGCGGAAGCCGTGGAGCATCTGTCCGTCGAGACCCGTCTTGTACATCATCAGCCCAACCTTGCGCCGGAACCAGAGCGGGTTCTCCGATCCCGGGAACGGATCGGCGTAGTTGATCACGTCGGCTCCGGCGGCGCGCCAGCGGCGCGCCTCCTCCGCGCTGATCGCCGTGGAGGCGTGCATGTCCTGGATGTCGCCGCCCCAGCGGGAGTTGTTGTCCCAGCCGTGCGCGAAGACGCGCTGGCCGAGCCTGCGGGCGACCTCGGCCTCCTCCGCCTGGTCCTTGGCGATGGTGATGTGGCGCTGGGATTCAGAATGGTAGATCACGTACTGGATCGCGTTGGAGGGGAAGGTCTCTCGGAAGTACTTCTGCCAGGGACGCATCGCCCGGATGGAGGCCCGGATGCCGGCTTCCCGCTCGTCGGCGGTGAGGCTGTCGGACTTTGCGCCCGGATAGAACGTCTTCCAGTACGGCGGTTTGGAGAACGGCGAGCCGAAGATGTAGTCGGGCACGAAGCCGGCCTCGTAGGCGAGGGCCGCCATCTCCTTGCCCGTCCAGATTCCCGTGGTGTGGTTGAGGTTGTGGGCGTGGACGTTCGCCAGCTCCTCGCGCGCGAAGGCCTCGCGCGCGGCGAGCGTCGCCCCCTCTGGAGGGGTGATGGAGTTCATGTGGCTGATGTAGACCTCGTCGAGCCGGTTGTAGGGCGATGGCTCCGTCGGGAGCGCAATCGGCAGGACGCGGATGACGACGGCGAGGGAGAGGTCGCCCCTGTCAATCGAGAAGTTGACGCGCCCCTTGTAGACGCCGGGCTTGGCGTCCGCGGGGATGGAGAAGGTGAAGTAGAACTGCTGGTTGCGCCCCGCCTCGGGAATCGAAACGGGCTGGAGGGTCTTGGCGTCGGAGAAGGGGACGGAATTCCGCCATCCCGTGTGCCCCTTCTCCGGATCCGAGACGTCAACGTAGATGCGCCCGCCCAGTTCCGCCGGATAGTCGAGGCGGAGGAAGTTGCGCTGGGCGAACTCGTCGACCTTGATCGCCCCGTCGTCGTTCATCAGGAGGTCGGGGGTGAGGTTGCGCTGGCCCTTGTCGTTGTGGTAGGAAAGCCAGGAGAGGCCCGACCGGAACCAGCGCTTGACGATTTTGACGTCCATGACGGAAGGGGCGAGGGCCGCCCCGTCGTCGGCGCGGAAAGGCCCCTGCGCCGTGACCCGGTTGACCTTGACGGGCATGAAGGCCTGCAGGACGGTCGAGCCGCTCTCGTGTTCGCCGGGCGACGCCATGATCCGCATTTCGCCCGAAAGAACCCCGCATTCAGGAACGGCGTACGGGATGACCGGCTCCTGCGAAAGCGGTGGAACCGTGTAGAGCGCGCCTGAGTTCCCAATCGCCCCGCCAGCCTCCTTTGGGGCCGATGCCGCGTCGCCGGCGATGCGCGCCGCGTTTCGCGCGTCGCGCTCGACGGCCCGCAGCCGTCCCCTAGGCGTCCCGCCCTGCGCGGACTGAAGCGAGGTGGCGCGTCCGGCAATGTCGGCGATCCACTTCTTCAGGCCGTCGCACTTGGCCTTGGCCGAGGCCTCCCCAGTGGCCGCGAGTGCCGCCCCGCAACGCCTTTCGACTTCCTCGGCGCCGGCAACGGCGACATCCTCCGGTGAAAGGGCCGCCCCGTAGATTTCAAGGTCGCGGAAGGTGCCGGTCGCGCCCTCCCGCGCCGGACGTTCGGCGAGCAGGACGCGGGGGAGGTGCAGGTTGTCGTTTTCCCACTGGAAGACGCCGTCCATGTAGAGCACGGCGCGCTGGGTCAGCCTGCTGTACGAAATGACGAGCTCGTGCCACTCGCCCTTGCGCACCTTCGAGGCGGCCGTCATCGTGAAGTCGCCGAGCAGTTCCGTCGGCGGCGCCCGGAAGATGACCTTCGCCTTGCCGTCCTTCTCGGCGGAGAAGTCGAAGATGCCGAACGGGGAGACCGTGGACGGAAGCCGGCCGAACTTCGCCATGAACCTAATGGTGAAATTCCCGGAGTCGATTGCGGAGAGGTCTCCGGTCGGCGCCTCGCCGGATGTGTTCCCGCCGGGCGACGAGAAAGCCGGAACGGGCTCGGTCGCGCCGAGCCGCATGGCGAACAAGACGGCGGCAAAGGCCGTCGAGAGATACTTATCATTCATGATGGTGACTCCCACCTGTCCACGCCGGTTCAGGCGCGACGGTTGTTTTTGGGCGTTAGCCCGCAGTTCGTTAATGTTCTCAAATCCGCGCGGCCGTGTAAAGCACTTTTTCGAGAAGGTTGCGTCCACCCTGATTCCCGTCCAGGTTCGAAAAACGTGGCTTGGGGCCATCAGGCCAGGACGAGTTTCTTCACAGTGCGCCAATCGACGCCAAGGCGGGTAGCGACGGGGCCGTATGAGCCGAGTCTGTCATAGAGCCTGCGGCAGTACCAGCGGTTGAGTTCGTCCAGCGTCATGTTTCCTGAAAGGACGCGGCGCACGCCGTCATCGTCGCCTGCGGTGGCCGCGCAGGGGTCGCCCGCGTAGTGTCCCGTCAGAAGAACGGATTTCGCCGCCTGCTCGAGCTCGCGGACATTGCCCGGCCAGGCGTAGCCGGGCGGGAGGTCGCGCCGCAGCGCCGCGCCGATGCGTTCGGCAAGGGCGTCGTCTGGCGCGCCGGAAAGCCTGCCGACGATGTCCGCGACGAGCAAATCCAGCTCCTCCGGCCTTTCGTCGATTCGTCGGCGGAGCGTGGGAAGCTCGATGGTGCCCGAAGAGAGGCGGTAGAAGAAGTCGTTCCTGAAGCGTCCGTCACCGCGCCTTGCCGCCAGGTCCTGGTTCGTCGCCGCAATGACACGTCCGGAGAAGCGCAAAGTCTCGTGGCCGCCGACTGGCGAGAAGGTCCGCTGCTGGAGAACCTGCAGGAGCTTGATCTGTATCTGTTCAGAAACATCGCCTATTTCGTCGAGAAAGATCGCGCCGCACGGGCTGCACCGGGCAAAGACTCCGTCGTGGTTCTCTATCGCCCCGGTAAAGGCCCCCTTGCGATGTCCGAAGAGTTCCGATTCGATGAGGTTTTCGGCGAACTGCGAGAGGTTGATCGGGATGAAGGCCTTCGTGAAGCTCTCCTGGAAGGTGCGCTTCTCGGGAACGTAGGGAATGTAGCCGGAACGTCCAAGCGCCATGGCCGCCGCGCCCTTGCCTGTGCCAGTCTCGCCAAGGAGGAGTGTCGAAAAATCCTCCATGCGGCTCCAGAGTTTTTCGACGTAGAGCCGCGTGTCGCATGTGAAGATCGCGTTCCAAAGCTCTTCGCGCAGACGGCGCATCGATGGCGATTCTCCGCGGAGCGAAGTGTCGATGAAATAGAATGCGCGGCGGAACTGGAAGAAGACGGCGACGCAAACCGCCGCATAGTCCCGTTCCAGGCCGTGCGACTGGATCTCGCGGTAGAGGGCGTCGGCACCGGGCCAGGCGAGAAGGTCGTCGCCGTGGGCTATTTGCTCGCGGATGTAGGCGTCGGTTCTGTCGCGCCAGCTGTGGAAGATGTGGAAGAGCAGCGCGATCTGGAGACGCTCGCGGTCATCGGCCGCGTAGTCGCGGATGTCAACGGTCCGTCCTGAGGCGATTTTTTCAAGGCGGGAGGCGAGAACGGCCAGAAGCTGGTCGAGGACGTCCATTTGGTCCGCGTCGCCTTTCATGCCGACCGCCGACTTGTCAGAGGCAAGACGCGACTCGCCGAACGGGTTCTCGAAGGTCGAGGTCCGTATCTGGTCGAAGAAGGTTCGATCACCAATATCAAGCTTTTTCATGGGCATATAATGTAGCATAATGAACATTTTTTGTCTATCGGCATTTTGCGTTTCGCACTTCATGCGAAACGCAAAATGCCAATAGACAATATTCTAGTTCATTTCGCCGCATTCTGGCACACATCCTGCAATAGGAATGGGCATGAAAACGAATGTTCCATCGAATTTCATCTGGCTCAACATCACGCAGGCGATAGGCTCCTTCATGGACAACCTGTTCAAGATGCTGACGGTCTTCTACCTGGCGGATGCCCTGGGGCTTCCGCTTGAGCGGACGCTTGCGATTTCGACGGTCCTCCTTGTGGTCCCGTTCATCATCCTCTCAAACCTCGCGGGCGCCCTGGCCGACCGCTATTCCAAGACGAAGCTTATCCACATCGTGAAATGGGCCGAGTTGGCCCTGATAGCGCTTTCCTTCCCCGCCTACTTTTCCGGCCGGGCGTGGCCAATGCTGACGGTTCTCACCCTGCTTGCCTGCCAAAGCGCCTTCTTCGGCCCGCTCAAACGCGGAATCATCCCGGAAACCGTCCCGCCAGAGGCCGTGGCCGAGGCCAACGGATTGCTCTCCGCCACCTCGTATATCGGTATCATCATTGGAATGGTGCTGCCATCGATTCTCTGCGCAAGGCTTGGCGTTCCTTACTGGGGCGTGCTGGCGCTTGCCGCCGTGATTTCCGCCGTCGGCATCGCGGCCTCATACGGCATTCCGGCGACGGTACCGCAGCGGCGCCCCATGCGCCCGTCATGGAGAATCGTCACGGACACCGTCTCCGTCTTCCGCGCGGTAAGGCCACGCCGCATGCTCTTCCAGGCCGCCCTTGGCGCGGCCGCGTTCTCAGGCCTCGCGGCGCTCTTCCAGCAGGTGCTCGTCATCTTCGCCAGAAACGAGCTCGGCATGACCATCAAGGAGGCCGGTTTCCCCTTCTTCTTCGTTGCGGCCGGCATAATCGCGGGCTCCTGGCTCGCGGGGCGCTACGGGCGCAACACGCTTGACGCCGGATGCGTCCCCGCCGGCGCGCTGGCGATGACGCTTGGCCTCGTCGCCATCCCGCTCACTTCTTCGCGGATTGTCTTCGACACGGCGCTCGTGGTTGTCGGCATTGGCGGCGGCCTTTGCCTCGTGCCGCTCAACACCTACCTCCAGACAGGCTCCGACGCCGACAGGCGCGGAGAAATCCTCGGCGCCTCCGAAACGGCCAGCTTCTTCGCAATCGTCCTGTCCTCGGGGCTCGTCGCGCTCCTTTGCGACCTTCTTGGACTTTCGGCCCGGGGACTCGTCGCCGCAACGATGCTTCTAGTCGCGCTTTCCTTCGTCTGGGCGCTGCGCGTCCTTCCTGTCGACGCCTTCCGCTTTGCTCTTTCCCGCCTCACGCGTCTTTGCTACGACGTGCGCGTCGAGGGACTGGAAAACATTCCAGGACAAGGAGGCGCGCTGCTGGCCATGAACCACACGGCCTTCGTCGACGCCCCAATCGTCCAGTCGGTGGTGACCCGTTCGATGCGCTTCGTCATGTCGCGCGAAGTCTTTTCGAATTGGAAGTGGTGCCGGCCCGTCTTCCGCCTTGCGCGGGCCATCCAGATCCACACGACGGACAACGCCAAGGCGCTCATCCGCTCCATTAATGCGGCGCGCGACGCCCTTCGCGACGGCGAACTGCTCGCAATCTACCCGGAAGGCGAGCTTACTCCGACCGGACGGATCGAGGAGTTCCGCCACGGTTTTGAAAAGATGGTCAAAGGAACGGACGCGCCAATCGTCCCGATCTACATCGGCAACCTCTGGGGCAGCATTTTCAGCTATGCCAAAGGCAAGCCTGGTCTGCGTCTTCCGCGCCACCTGCGTCCGCGCCGCGTGACCGTGCGCATCGGGCGTCCGCTTCCCGCCACCGCAACGGCGCAGGACGTCCGCGAGGCGGTGCTTGCGCTAGGCGCAAGCACCGCCAGATAACAGATAGCGGATAACGGATGAGGTTCTTGCGACCCCCCAAAAAAACACGCCACAAAAAGAAAACTTGACTGTAATACTATTGTCTGCTAAAATCACCCCTGTTTTTTGCAGTGTTACTGCGAAAAACAGGGGTGATTTTAGCAAAAAGGAAGGATTTGCATAGATGAAACGATTCGCAACGGAAGCCCTGACAGCATGGAAGAACCGAGCAAAGCATAAGCCTCTCGTTATGCGCGGTGCCAGACAAGTAGGCAAAACTTGGCTAGTGCGTGACTTCGCCGAATCATCATTTGATTCGCTTTGCGAGATCAATTTTGAGAAGACGCCCGAGACGGCGGCACTTTTCGGGTCACGTGATCCGAAGAAAATAGTTCCGCTTCTTGCGGCGCAGACAGGCGTCCGCATTGAACCGGGGCGAACTCTTCTATTCCTTGACGAAGTCCAGGCCGCACCGCAAATTCTGCCAACGCTTCGGTTTTTCTATGAGGAGATGCCGGAACTACACGTGATAGCTGCCGGATCGTTGCTGGAATTCGCGCTCGCAGACCATGCTTTCTCGATGCCGGTGGGGCGGATTGAGTATTTCTTTCTCGATCCAATGACCTTCGGCGAATTCCTTTGCGCGGCAGGGCGCAGGCCTTTGTTAGACTTCATTCGCGCGTGGCATGTTGGCGAGGAGTTCCCCGCGCCACTCCATGCGGAGTGCATGGACGAACTTCGGCGGTTTCTTTCCGTTGGGGGGCTTCCTGAATCGGTTGGGGCGTTCTTGGCGGCCAATGGCGATTATGTCGAGTCTGAACGCGCTTTGCAGAGCGTCCTCGCCACATACGCGGACGATTTCGCAAAATACGCCCGTCGCGTTCCAACTGAGCGATTGCGAAAAGTATTTGCCTCTGTGCCGCGACAGCTAGGCGGGAAGTTCACCTGGGTTCAGGTGGATCGCGAGGAACGTTCCAACGAACTTGCCGCGGCAATGGATTTGCTATGCCTCGCGCGTGTCGCCTCAAAGGTGCGCAGGACTTCCGGAAGTGGCCTCCCCTTCGGCGCCGACGCCGATGTCCGCAACTTCAAGGCGCTGTTTCTTGATGTTGGACTGGCATCCAACTCCTGCGGTCTGCGCGCGAGCGACATAGCCGGAGAGCGGGATCCGCTACTAATAAATCGAGGCGGCCTTTCCGAGCAATTCGTCGGGCAGGAGCTTGCCGCCGCGCACGAGACTTGGGAACCGCGCGAACTCTTCTACTGGGCGCGCGAAAGCGCATCATCCAACGCCGAGGTGGATTATCTGGGCGCTTGCGGCGGTCAAGTCTATCCCATTGAGGTCAAATCGGGCGCGACTGGCCGACTCAAGTCCATGCACCAGTTTCTTATGGAAAAAGGAACGGATTTCGGCCTGAGGTTGAACGGCGACGCCCCATCATGGGTGGAGACGGACTATCCCGCACCAGATGGTTCCCGGCACAACTTCAGGCTTCTTTCCCTGCCGCTCTATCTCTCAAGCGAAGCAAGACGCTTGGTTTCAGAAGCGCTATAGTCGCTCGCAAAAAAAGGGTTAACAGATAATTCCCTATTCCCCGTTCCCCACGCTACACATACTCGCGGACGGGCTGGCCGCGGACGATGCGGGTGTTGATGACCGGGCCGTTGCAGACGGGCTTGCCAACATCGTGGATCGCGGTCAGGAACTGCCGGGCGGTCTCCTCGGGTTCGTCGAAGAGGTGAATCGCGCCGCCTTCGCGGGCAGCATCGACGAACTCCTGTCCAACCTCGCTGCGAACCACGACCGCGGTCATGCCGTTTCTTGCGCAGGCGATGCGCTCGTCCTTGGCGACGTCCTCGTCGGTGTAGGTTCCGAGGAGGTCTGGCGACAGCACGGGGTGGTGCCACGTGTCGCCGACGACGATGTCCGCGACGCTGGCCACCTTCTCAAGGCAGTAGCGGCACTCCTCGGGGGTGAACTTCGCGAGCTGCATGAGGCCGCCGCCGTTCTTGACGAAGCCGGAGTCGCGGACTTCGCCGTTCTTGAGCGTCACGGTGAACTGCCCGGGGAAGGGGCGCGCGCGGTACTTGATCGCGGCGACGTCTTCGAGGCGGGCGCCCATCCAGTTGGTGATCAGGTTCTCGGTGCCGTGGCGGCTCCAGTGCGCGCCGCAGATGTTGCTGATGACGAGCGCGACGTTGCCCACGAAGTCCTCGAAAATGGGGTCGAGCATCATCTTGCGGAGCGACAGCGCATTGCAGGGCGTCGCCGTGATGGCGATTTTCTTCAGGCCGGCCTTGGCCGCGTCGCGCAGCCCGAGCAGCTGTGGGTGGGGCTGGTACTTGCTTCCGGCGCAGGCAATCACCTCATCTCGCGTTGTGGCGACAACCGCCTTTGCCTCGTAGGGGACCTCGGGGTCCCAGCCGGCCAGAACGGCGCCGTCGATCATGCCGTGCTCAAGGGCGTAGATGAGGATTGAGCTTGCGATGCCGCCCGAGACGGCCTGTCCGTAGGCGTCCTTGTAGAGCGAGTGGCCCGTGTAGACGTTGCGGACGATGCCGCACTTGTCCTCGCCGTGCTCGTTTGGATAGTCCCCGACACGGCCCGGGAAGCAGTGGCGCCTTGTGCGCCCGAAGAACTTGGTTTCGATGGCGGTCAGCGGAACCTCGCGCGCGGCGCATGCCCTGTAGCAGCGGTCGCATCCCTCCTTGACGCAGTCGCGGACAAGTTCCGGATTGCGGCACCACGGATACTTGCGGAGCCTGATGGCGCCGTTGGGGCAGACGAGCTCGCAGGCGCCGCACTCGTAGCAAAGACCGGTGCTGATGCATTCGGCCTTGAGTCTGCGAAATCCTTTTTGTTCGATCATTGCGTATTCTCCTTTGGTTAGTGATAGTACCATACCGCACGCATTGGGCGCAAGTGAATTGCGAAAGTCATTGACAGTCATGGCCGCACATTCTAAAATGTAGGGTCATAAATCGGCGGCCTTTCGCGCGGTTTGCCTTTATCATGATTATCATCGACAACTTCTTTCAGCACCAGGCCCGCCGCCTCACATTGCTGGCGGCGGCGCTTTTGTTTGCCGCCGTGGCGCTTGCCGCGCCGTCCGCGACGCAGCGCGTGCTTGAACTTACCCCGACCGACACACAGGGCTACGAATGGGTCCGAAACCCGACGCAAAATGCCGTCGCCGCGCTACGCGCCGACGGAAAGCGCCCCTTTGTCGTGGACGACTCCTTCGGCGAAGAGGGAATCGCCTTCACGAACTGGGCCGAGAACGCCTCGGCCGTCGCCTTCGCCCAGCTCCCGCGCAGCCACCTGATGCACACCTGGAAGCTTCTGGGCGTCAGGACGCTGAAGACCGTGCGCTTCGATCCCGAGGGCTCGGCCGACCACTTCCGCCGCGAAGCCTCTTTCGCCGCCTTCCAGCACGGCGCGGACGGCATCTGGCTGCCTGACGCCGACAAACTTCCGTCAAGCGGGCGCAGGGCCCTCGACGAGGCCCGCGAGGACTGGCGCATCCTTCTCTACCTCCGCGACCTCGCGGACTCCGCCGCCAAACATCCCGACGGCAACATCCGCATCGAGTCGCGCCGCATTTACTTCTGGTTCAACCGGATGCCGGCGGGATGGGAGAACCTCGACGTCCTCCGCCTTGAATGCGTCGCCTACGCGAAGAGACTTGAACAGCTGCTAGGCCTTCCGGCCGCAAACCTCCCCGTCCGTCGCGCCGAGCCGGTCGAGCCGCAGACGCAGCCCTTCATGCCTTACGCCGACTGGGCGCGGAAGCCGGAGCAGAAGCAGTTGCGCAAACTGGGCGACACCGTCACATTCGACGACGGCCTCAGTTTCCAAGCCGACCTCAAGGGCTTTGAAATCACATGGTCCACGACCAACGGCCCCCCTCTCGGCAAGTGGAAGCAGCCCGGCGGGACGCTCGACTTCCGCCTCTACGTCTCCACCGACGAGCCCGGCGTCTTCCTCCCGTACCGTTTCCACTGCGACTTCAACCCTTCCTACTATAGCGTCGAGCGCGCCCCGGCGACCAGCCGCAACTACTTTCTCTTCGGCACCGACGAGCGCTTCCGCCCCTTCTACATCGCCTACGGCGTCAAGAACCCGCGCTTCTGGATCTGGCCGCGGCTCCGCGATTTCGGCCCCGACTATCCCGACCCCTGCCCGCATCTCCGCGTCGAGGGCAACAAGTCCGGCGGCTGGAAGGCCACCCTCACGTGCCACTGGCTCTACCTCTACGGCCACTGGCCCATGCAGAAGCCCGGAAAGTCCGACATCTGGTTCGTCGGCGTCGACAATGCGCCAGGTCTTCGCCATCCAATTGCGGGGCGCATCCTCTGGCCCCGCGGGCACGCCGAGAATTTCCGACGCTTCGCGGAAAAGCTGGGCACAGCCGCGATCACCGACCGCTACAAGGAGGAGCTTGGCCGAACGCGCGATGTCTGGACAACCGCCGATGCCGAACGCTTCTATCCGTTCGCGCAGACGGCGAAGCCCACCTTCCACCGCTACGACTTCGAAGGCGACACAATGTTCTACGGCCGTCTCGTCCGTCCGCTCCTCGACGCCAACGAAAACGCCTGGCAGCTCGTCTGGACCGACAAGGAGCATCCCAAGCCCAAGTTCATCCAGCAGTCCGACCGCGTGAAGATGCTCATCTGGCAGAACCTCGGCCGCATGCTCTTCCTTTCACACGAGGTCGGACTCCGCCGGCGCGACTACCTCGAGGGACGCTACGCCGGAATCGAGCCGCCCGAGTACAAGCCGCCGGAAGACCCGCTCGCAAACGCGCCGAAGGAGCCGGACGCCGACTACGACCCCGACTCCATCCAGCTCGAAGACAAGGAGTTCTGACATGACCGCACTCGCACTCCTTTTCGGCGCATTCACCCTCTGGTCCGTCGACCCCTACGGCGACAAGCCCTACCTCCCCGACGAACCCCCGTACCAGGGCGTCGTGACGAACGCCCTCGCCTGCGCCGCCGCCCAGGGCGAAATCGAGACGATTTCCTTCTCCGTGCAGCCCGCGCGCGACATGCGCAAAGTCGACTTCGTCCCCTCCGACCTCTCCGGCCCCGGCGGCGCGACCATCCCCGCCTCGGCCGCAGACTTCGCGCTCGTCAAGGTCTGGTACCGCGCGGACTCGCGCTGGTGGAACAGCTGGGCCGGCGGCACCGGCAACCCCAGGCTCATCAACAACCTCATCCTGCACGACGACGACCTCGTCCGCGTCGTGGAGTCGGAGGACGTCGCCAAGCGCACGAACATCCTGCGCATCGACTACCCCGAAGGCCCCGCATACGTCGACATGCGCAAGCACGGCAACGCCGGAAGCGGCTTCAACCACTCGCTCCATCCCGTCCGCGACGCGAAGAAGTTCGTCCCGTTCGACCTGAAGAAGGGGCGCTTCCAACAGTATTGGTTCACATGGAAGGTCCCCGCCGATGCCAAACCGGGCGTCTACCGCGGCAAGCTGGCCGTCAAGGAGGACGGCAAACTGCTCGGCGACATCCCCGTTGAAGTCGAGGTCTACCCGTTCCAGCTCCCATCCGCCCGCACGCACTACGACACCTCTCAGCCGTACGTCTCGATGTGGATGGGCATGCCTTCGCTGTCCGGCGAACTCTCCGGCAGCAAGCAGATGGACGTTGCCGAGCGCAAGTGCCGCGCAATCTACCGCTCCTGCGCCGAGCACAACGCCAACTGCCAGGGGCCGGGCACCTTCAAGGAGGACTCCCCCGACGACCTCGCCCTTCGCACGCTTGCCCTGATGCGCCAGGAGGGGATGAGCCTCAGGCTCATGGTCAACGGACCAGCCTATGATCCCAGCTTCATCACCATCGGCCCCTTCGTGTTCAAGACGCCCGAGGAGGACCCGCAGCGCTTCCTGAACGCCACCAACAACTACACCCGCATGGCAACGCGGCAGCGCGAAATCCTCGACAAATACCTCGGACACCACAACTGCTACTTCTCCAGCGCCGACGAATGCGGCACGTGGTTCAACCGCCGCAGCTACCCGTTCTGGGGCATCCTCCACAAGCTCGGCATGGAGGCGTGGACCGACTACGGCGAACCGCGCGACATCTCCTGGAGCGTCGGCATGAACGACGTCCCCGCAGGCGCGCGCCACACCTCCGCCTGGAAATGGCACGGCGGCGGCGCGAAGTGCGTCACCTACGCCGGTCCCTTCACCGGCCCCGCCGACCCCGATATCTGGCGCCGCACAAAGGGCCTCCGCTACTACTACGCCGACTTCGACGGCCTCCACGAATACTGCTTCCACACCGCCGAGAACGCCTGGAACGACTTCTCCTACCGCGGCCCCTACAGCCAGTTCCAGTTCGTCTACCTCACCTACGACGGTCTCATCAGCACACTCGCCTGGGAGGGCGTCCGCGAGGCCCTCGACGACGTCCGCTACCTCTCGCTCCTCCGCATGAGGTGCGAGGCGGCCCTGAAGTCCGCCGACCCGAAAGTGCAGGCGCTCGGCCGCCGCCACCTCGTCTGGATGGACTCCCAGGACCCCGAGGCGGTCATCGACCTCTTCGCCTTCCGCCGCGAAGTCGCCCGCCGCGCCATCGAGCTCATCCGCGTCGTCGGCCCGCAGCCGATCGACGACAATCCGCCGAAGCCGGCCCCAGTTCTGCCGCCGCACTCCGACGACACCGCGCCCGTCCCTCCGCCCGCAAAACGCGCGGCCCGCGCGCAGGAACTCGAAAAGCGCAACCGCTACGACCTCGCCATCGACATGTGGGAGCGCGTCCGCGCCGACGAGTCGCAGTTCGCCGATAACCGTTTTGAGGCGGCCGTCCGCGAGGCGAAGCTGCAAAGCGCCATTCTCCGCCGCGACGCCGCGATCCGCACGATTGACGCCACCATCCCGATCCGCGAGCTCAAGCAGGCCCAGCGCGCGCGACTGCTTCTGCTTCGCGCCCGCATCATGATGACGAACCGCATCTACGAGGAGGAGTTCACCTCCGAGCAGCTGGACGAAGCCGCCAAGGTAATAGGCGAGGCCCTTCGCCGTCCTGGAGCTTCCGAACAGGAGCGCTACGAACCGATTCTCAAGATGGCCGACGCGTATCTCGGCGGCTACCAGCCCGCAAAGGCGATCGACTTCATCGAGGCGCGTCTCAAGGAGGTCAAGCTCAACAACGCCGAAAAACGCGAACTCTACATCCGCGAGGCGCGCGCCTACACCCAGCTCGAAAACTGGGACGAGGCCGCGCGCATGTATCGCATCGCGAGGAAGTACGGACCGATGCGCGAGAGACGCAACCTGCAGAACGAAGGACATGTCGCCGAAATGCGCGGAGACTGGCGCACGGCCGTAATATGCTACAGCGACGAGGCCCTGACGTACAGCGACGAGGAGAAGTCGCAGAAAAAGGCCTGCATACGCCGTCTCGCGGCGGTGCAGGCAAAACTCGAGAAGCAGTCATCCTCGTCGGAGATAACCTCCATCGACGAGATTGACGACGGCACAATCATCAAGCTTGAGGAATAGCGGGCGGCGCGATGACGAACGGCGAAATCCACGAACACTTCATGCGCGTCGCGATGCGCGAGGCCGAGGTCGCCGAGATGGCGGGCGAAGTCCCGACCGGCTGCGTGATTGTCGAGAGGCCGCAGAACGGCGCGCTCTCCGTGGACTCGCGCATCATTGGCCGCGGACACAACGAGACCGAGGGGCGCGGCAACCCGACGTCACACGCCGAAATGCTCGCAATAGCGGAGGCCTGCGCCGAGCGGGGCGACTTCCGCCTCACGGACACCGTCCTCTACGTGACCAAGGAACCCTGCGCCATGTGCGCCGGGGCGATCGTGCTTGCGCGGATACCCGTCGTCGTCTACGGCGTCTCCGACCCGCACCGCGGCGGACAGTCCGTCTTCGGCATCCTCGACAGCGAGGCGCTCATCCACCGCGCCGAAATCGTCGCCGGCGTCTGCGGCGACGAATGCCGCGACCGCCTCCAGTCCTTCTTCCGCGCCAGACGCGTAAAAGAATGATATTGTTATGGACATTTGCGGCCAAATTCTATAGCATTAATACCATCCAACTTGCAACCCCTTTAGGAGAACCACCATGGCCAAGAAGAACCTCATCAAACAAGCCTACGACGTAGCAGCCGCGCAGTTCGCGGAACTCGGCGTCGACGTAGCCGCAGCCGAACGCAAGCTGCTTGAAATCCCGCTCTCGATCCAGTGCTGGCAGGGCGACGACGTCGGCGGCTTCGAGCACCTCGGCGAAGCCTCCAGCCTCGGCGACGGCCTCGCCGTGACAGGCAACTACCCCGGCAAAGCGCGCAACCCCGAAGAACTCCGCGCCGACATCGAGAAGGTGCTCTCCTACATCCCCGGCCAGAACCGCATCGCCCTCCACGCCTGCTACGCCGAATTCGGCGGCAAGCCCGTCGACCGCGACGCCATCGCGCCGAAGCACTTCGCCAACTGGATTGACTGGGCGAAGCAGAACAAGGTCGGCCTCGACTTCAACCCCACCTTCTTCTCGCACCCGAAGGTCGTGGGCGGATGCACCCTCTCCGCCGCCGACAAGGGCGTGCGCCGCTTCTGGATCGAGCACGGCCTCCGCTCGCGCGAAATCTCCCGCGCCATCGGCAAGGCGCTCGGCACCAGCGTCCTCGACAACTTCTGGATTCCCGACGGCTCCAAGGACACGCCGGAAGACCGCCTCGCCCCGCGCAAGCGCCTTGAGGAGGCCCTCGACGAATGCTTCGCCAAGAAGTACCCCGCCTCGCTCACCGTCGACTCCGTCGAATCCAAGCTCTTCGGCATGGGCTGCGAAAGCTACACCGTCGGCTCCCATGAGTTCTACATGGGCTATGCGGTGAGCCGCGGCAAGTTCGTCTGCCTCGACTCCGGCCACTTCCACCCGACGGAAGTCATCTCCGACAAGCTCACGGCCATCGCGCCCTTCGTCCCCGGCATCGCGCTCCACGTCTCACGCCCCGTGCGCTGGGACAGCGACCACGTCGTCTGCCTCGACGACGAGACCCGCCGCATCGCCTACGAGCTCGTCCGCAACGGACTCCTTCCCAAGACGCGCATCGGCCTCGACTACTTCGACGCCTCCATCAACCGCGTCGCCGCGTGGACGATTGGTGCCCGCAACTTCCGCAAGGCGCTTCTCATCGCGCTCCTCACGCCGGAATGCGCGCGCAAGGCCGAAGTTGAAGGCGACTTCACCGGCCGCCTCGCCATGCAGGAAGACTTCCGCATGCTGCCCTTCGGCGCGATCTGGAACGGCCTCTGCGAGAAGGTCGGCGTCCTTCCCGACGGCGCCTGGCTCTTCGACTGCAAGGACTACGAAAAGCGCGTGACGTCGCAGCGCGGCTAAGTTCCTTCGGAGACCGTGCGCTAGCGGTCGGAGCCGATGGTCTCGTCGGAGTAGACGCGCCCCTTCTTGAAGAAGTTCATGCGCATCGTGAGCGGGCCGATGAGTTCCTCGGCCTTCTCAGCCTTCGCCATCGCAAGGGCGCGTTCAAGCCGCTCCGCCCCCATCTTGTAGTTGCCGACGGCAGCGTACGCGGTGCCAAGCGCGTCGAGCGACTGGATTGTCTCGCCTTCGATTTTCGAGAGGCGCTCGGCGAGCTTGAAGGCCATCTTGCCGTCGCGGAACGATTCGATTGGCGAGGCGGCGAGAATCCAAGCGAGGTCGTTGAGCGTGCCGGGGTCATCCGGGCTCGTCTTGAGCGCGGCCTCCAGATCGTTGATCATCGCGGCGATGCGGGCGGAGCGCTCGTCGTCGTGCTTTTCTATCTTGAGGAAGTCGAGCGGGAGGCCGGCGTTCTCCATCGTCACGCGCATCTCCTCCTTGTTGACGGCCTTGATGTAGGCCTCCTCGCAGGTGATTTTGCCGCGAAGGACGAGGTTCGTGAGGTCGTCGCAGAAGGTCTGCATGCCGAGCGCCTTGCTCGTCTGCATGACGGACGGGATGAGGAAGGTCTTACCCTCGCGGATGTGCGCGGCGACTGGTGTGTTGACGATGAGGATCTCGAATGCGGCGACGCGTCCCCCGCCGATCTTCTTGCAGAGCGTCTGGGCCACGACGCCCTGGAGCGTGTCGCCCAGGAGCGTGCGGATCTGGTTCTGGCGGTCCGACGGGAATTTGTCGATGATTCGGTCGATTGTCGCCGCGGCCGAGTTGGTGTGCACGGTGCCGAAGACGAGGTGGCCCGTCTCGGCCGTTTCAAGTGCGATTTCAATCGTTTCGAGGTCGCGCATTTCGCCGACGAGCACGATGTCCGGGTCTTCGCGGAGGGCGGCGCGCAGAGCCTTGGAGAAGCTTTCCGTGTCGCGGTGGATTTCGCGCTGGTTGACCAGGCAGCGCTTTGGCGGGTGGACGAATTCAATCGGGTCCTCGATTGTGATGATGTGCTCGTCGCGCGTGGAGTTGATCTGGTCGATGATGGCCGCGAGCGTCGTGGATTTGCCGGAGCCGGTCGGGCCAGTTACGAGTACGAGGCCCTTGGAGAGGAGCGAGAAGGCGCTGACGGCGGCGGGGAGGCCGAGCTTTTCCACAGACGGGATGTCGGTCGGGATGACACGCATGACTACGCCGGGGCCGAAGCGGTCCTGGAAGACGTTTACACGGTAGCGGTTTTCGCCGGGAATTTCGTGGGCGAAGTCGGTGTCGTGCTCTTCCTCGAACTGCCTGACGTTGTGCGGGGGGGCGATTTCCTTCACGAGCGCCATTATGTTGGAGGCCGTGAGAACGGGCCACTCCTTCTGCTCGACCATGGAGCCGTGGATGCGGAAATAGGGACGGAAGCCGCTTGCGAGGTGCAAGTCGCTTGATTTGAGTTCGCCCATTCGGCGTAATAGGGTGTCAATCGCTGCCATATTCGACTTTTCTCCAAATGCTGTCGTTCAATGCTCCTATTCTAGCAAAGGAACTGGTTTGGCGCAAGCCGCTTATGCTTAAAACCACGCGGAAAGCGCCGGAAAAGAGTATCATATTTCAAGTGTTTTTCATCACGAAAGGAACGCTATCATGCCAGAAAAAGACCTCAAGGCCGCTTACAAGACCATCATGGACGACCATTTCGCCCCGAAGATGGAGATTTCCTTCATCGATGGCGACAACCGCCAGACCCTCTTCTACGAGAAAGTCTCATGGGTAATCGACGGCGTGGCCAAGGGACTCCGCTACGGCGAGAACCCCGGCCAGGAGGCAGCGCTCTACAAGCTCGTCAACGGCAATCTCGTCCTCGGCGACGTCGAAATGCTCCAGCCGGGGCAGTACCTCGCCTCAGTACCCGAGTTGCTCCAGTCCGGCAAGCACCCCGGCAAGACGAACGTCACGGACACCGACAACGCCCTCAACATCCTCCGCTACCTCACGGACAAGCCGTGCGCGGTCATCGTCAAGCACAACAACCCCTGCGGCGTGGCCTACGGCCCCACATTGGCCGACGCCTACTTCCGCGCCAACAAGGCCGACCGCCTCGCGGCCTTCGGCGGGGCCATCGCCCTCAACCGTGACTGCGATATCGAGACTGCCAAGCTCATCTGCGAGAACTACGCCGAGGTCGTCGTGGCCCCCGATTTCGCGCCAGGCGTGATGGACCTCTTCGCACAGAAGAAGAACCTCCGCGTCTTCCGCGTCCGCAACATGTCGCGCCTCACGGACTTCGTCGCCAAGCACGTCATCGACTTCAAGTCCCTCATCGACGGCGGCATCGTCGCGCAGTCCTCCTTCTCGGCCAACGCCCGGAAGCCCGAGGACCTCGTCCCGGCCTACTGCGACCGCAAGATCACGGACAAGGCAACTGGCGAGACGCGCATCGAACAGCATCGCATCAAGCGGCTTCCGACGGCGAAGGAATACGAAGACCTGATCTTTGGATGGCTCGTTGAGGCTGGTGTCACCTCCAACTCGGTGCTCTACGTGAAGGACGGATGCACCGTCGGTATCGGCACGGGCGAGCAGGACCGCGTCGGCGTTGCCGAAATCGCGCGCGACAAGGCCTACACCAAGCACGCCGACTGGATCGCGTGGGAGAAGTACGGCAAACCCTACAATGACCTCCGCCTTGTCTTCGGCGAGGAGGACGGCGCGCGCAAGCAGGCCGAAATCATGGAGCAGACCCGTGCCGAAAAGGGCGGACTGCCAGGTTGCGCGATGGTCTCGGACGCCTTCTTCCCGTTCCGCGACGGCGCCGAGGTCGGCATCCGCGAGGGCATCACCTCGATCGTGCAGCCCGGCGGCGCAATCCGCGACTGGGACGTAATCGACTGCTGCAACGACGCCGGCGTCGCCATGGTCTTCACCGGCCAACGCTCGTTCAAGCACTAGGTTCCTGGTTCCTGGTTCTTAGTTCTTGGTTCCTAGTTTCGGGTTTCGAGTTTCAGGGGCAAGCCTAATCGGCGGCCCCAGTTATCTATTATCTGTTATCTATTATCTGCCGAGGTTCTGGCCGCGCGAAACGCGCGGCCAGAACCTCGGCCACGGGCCGCATTCCGGCGAAGTGCCAGCCGTCGAGCTTGAAGCGGCGGCCGTCCTTGAGGACGATGGTCACAATGCCTTTCTCGTCCCAGCGCGACCAATCCACGGAACCGACGGACTCCCACGCAATTGTTTCGTTGCCGAAGCCCGTCCCGGAAAGGCCGGAATCGTCCACGACGTAGACTGTCTTCCGCTTTGAGACGACAGCCGCGAAGGCAAGGGCTGCGAGGATGAGCGTAATGGCAGCCTGGATGAACTGCCCCCTGAGTTTCGCTGGGGAGTAAACCGGCTTTTGGAAAAGATCCTCGGCCTGCGCCGCGCGCGCCGCACGGGCCTCCGGCTCGTCGCCAGGGGGCGACTGGATTGCGCCCAGTTCCTGCACGAGGTACTTCGGAGGACGAAGCCCATGCGCCGCGAAGACTATTTGAAGCCGGTACGTAGTCGTGTCTGCGTCGGGCGATGAGAGCCACTGTTCCGGCGTTATGCCGGCGCGGCAACCGGCGACAAGTTCGTCGCGCACGGAGGCGAGTTCGTTGTTGACCTTCGGCCATGCGACGGCGCCGTCATAGATGGACCATGCCGAAAGGGCGAGCATGATAATTCCAATGCCGCACATCCGCACGGCGTATTCACGGTTCAGTTTTGCAGTTGCCATGATGTCACCAGAATCCATATTGGCGCGAGAGGATGATGTAAATCCCCAGCGCGAGATTTGTTGTCGCGTGCGCGACGATTGCCGGGCCGATGCGCCCGGTGCGAAGCACCACCCATCCGTAGACGGCCCCAGCCATCATGCCCGCGAGCCATCGGTCGTGTTCGAGGCCGAAGACAAGGACAACGAGCCAGAACGACTGCGCGTCATAGCGCGCGGGGTCGATTGAGAGGAAGTCTCCCTTGCGAAGCCAGCGGTAGAGGAAGCCGCGGAAGAACCATTCCTCCGCCGCCGAGATGACAAAGGCGGAGCCGAGGAGTTTGGCGATGGTTAGCGTCCACCCGCAGACCCAGGGCGCGTATGCAAGCGACGGGTGCCGTCCGGGAAGCACCGGGAAGACGTCAGGATCGAAGTAGTCGGGGAACCCGCCCAGCGGCATGATCAGCCAGCGGTTGTAGAACTCCGTAAAGCCCGGCGCCCTCGCGAAGAGCCACGGCGATTCGGGGAATATCCAAAGAAAGGTCACAGCAAGTCCGGCGGCCAAGCCGATGGCGAGTCCACGGGCCTTGCCGGCTGTTTGACGGTTTGACGGCTTGACGGTTTGACAGTTTGAGTGGGCGGGCGCGTAATAGCGCCAGGGCTTGAGCCAGACAATGAGCAGCGCGCAAAGGAACGACTTGGCGGCATAGATGCGAACGGGTTCAAAATCAACTATGGCCGAGAGTGCGAGCGGGAGAATCCAGAGCAGATATGGCGCCACATGGGAGGCCGTTGCGGCCGACATCAGCCCGACAAGACGTCGGCACGCCCCTTCGACATGGCGCTCGGCAAAGGATGTGTCGCCAGTCCCGTCCATTGCTTAAAGGCCGAATACGGACAGTTTGGGTTTGAGTTCGGCCATCTTGTCGAGATATCCCTTGCAGATGGGGTCGGTAGCGGGATTCACCATCGACGGGTGGGCCTTTTTCCAATCCTCGTACTTCCTCGTGAGGGATTGGACCTCGGCCGCCTCCCTGGCCTCGGCGTTCTTGAGCTGGGTGAGTTCGGCGATGATTTTGTTGCGCTCCGCGCCCTTGGCGGCGTCGCGTTTGGCGGTGAGTTCCTCGGCGCGCTTCTTATGCTCATTGTAGGCCGTGGCCTTCCTTTTCAATTCGGCATAATGCGGATTAGCGGCGGCGGCTTTCTTCGTAAGCTCCTCCTTGCGACGCTCGACGGCGGCGCTGTAGCTGTAGTACTTGCAGAGGAGGTCCACGTCATCGGCATCGACCTCCTCGCGTCCGCCGTCGAAGCGGATCAGGTCGGCGGTGGAGATCAGGTAGCTCCCCGCCCAGTTGCCGTTGCGCCAGATGCGGCAGATTGCCATCTCGCCCTTCGACGAACTCTTGGCCCCCGTCTGCTCGATGAGTGTGCCGCCAAGGATTTTGGTGTCGCGGAGCTTGCCGTCGCGGTCGTAGAACGAGGCGTCGACGATTGTCACGCCCCAGTAGGTCACATCGCTTCCAGATGGACGGATGCGCTCGGTGGACGGCGTGTAGCCGCGGACGTTCTCGACGATGACTTCGGGTTCGCTTTGCGAACCCGAAGTCTCGTTTGACGGTTTGACGGTTTGACGGTTTGACGGTTTGACGGTTGAATCGTTCCCTGTTCCCTCGTCCTGCATTTCGGTTGACGAGCCAGCGGAATCATCCGAGTCGATGTCCTGCGCGAAGTCATCGGGATTGACCGCGACCTGCGACCACACCGGTTCAGTCGGCGCCTCGTCGGACGGCGTTGGTTTGTCACCCGGCAGATACGGAAGCAGATAGGGCGCGCCCACGTAGACGGCCAACGAGCTGATTACAGCGACTGCGAGGTATTTTGGGAAGAATGGCATGGCGGAGGTTGTTGTTATTCGCCCAGAATACGCAGCCGGACGGGGGCTTCGGTGACGACGCCGCAGGTGGCGATTTCCGCCAAGGCGGCTTCGAGATCGGCTTCGCGCGCCGTGTGGGTGATGGCCACGACGGGGACGGCGCCGTCCTTGTCCTCTTCGGCGTTCTTCTGGATGACGCTCGCGATGCTGACGTTGTGCTTGCCGAGGATGCTCGTGAAGCAGCCGAGCGAACCGGGCTGCTCCTTGACGGAGAGCCGCAGATAGAAGGCGTTGCGCATTTCCGCCGTCGGCCGCAGGCGGTAATTCTCGCCTGTTTTGTGGATGACGACCGGGTGGCGCACCTCGCCGGCGGCGAGGTTGCGGGCGATGTCGCAGATGTCGCCGATGACGGTGCTGGCGGTCGGCGCGCGTCCGGCGCCGCGTCCGTAGTAGAGGGTCTTGTCCGCGAGGTCGGAATCGACCATGACCGCGTTGAAGACGCCCGAGACGGAGGAGAGCATGTGGGAAAAGGGCACGAGCGTCGGGGCGACGTAGACCTCGATGTCATTGTCTTCACGTGCGACGGTGGCGACGAGCTTGATCCGGTAGCCCAGGTCGGCGGCGAAGGTCACGTCGCGTCCGTCAAGGCCGCGGATGCCCTCGACCGAGATGGAGGAAAGCGGCGTGGTGAAGCCGTAGGAGAGGGCGGCGAGGATGAGCGCCTTGTGGGCCGTGTCGAAGCCGTCGATGTCGAGAGCCGGGTTCGCCTCGGCGTAGCCAAGGCGCTGGGCGTCGGCCAGGACCTGGTCGAAGGGCAACCCCTCGCGCTCCATGCGGGTGAGGATGTAGTTGCAGGTGCCGTTGAGGATGCCGTGGATGTTCTTGATGGCGTTGCCGGCGAGTCCTTCGCGAAGGACGCGGATGATCGGGATGCCGCCGCCGACGCTTGCGCCGAAGTAGATGTCGACGCCCTTCTTCGCGGCGAGGTCGAAGATCTCGGTCCCGAACTCGGCGAGGAGCTTCTTGTTGGCCGTGACGACGGGTTTTCCCGCCTCAAGGGCGGCCATGACGAGCTTGCGGGCGATGCCGCAGCCGCCGATGAGCTCGACGACGATGTCGACGGAGGGGTCGGCGATGAC
>JAEEGJ010009189.1_pt1 | contig 26670 bp, 18 predicted proteins | sample 8958761 | NCBI WGS metagenome assembly JAEEGJ01 (sample SAMN16246546, study PRJNA631951) | gut metagenome | biome: gut microbiome; feature: rumen; material: RS-attached | host: Bos | place: Iran: Karaj | collected 2018-10 | reverse complement strand
TGCATAAAGCGGCAAGGCGGGAACTTCCGATCGGCTCATTCTCCCAAAGGATCAGGCAGAATCTGTATTCACTTTCGAAGATTTTCGGAACAGACATATCGGACCTCCTTGTCTAATGTGTTCGACTGTTTACAGTCTAATCCGTTAGACAAAGGTTGTCAATAGGGAAATTTCATTATGCACGCTGGATGTTGCTCAGAAGGCACACAGTCTCAACGGTCATTATTTAAGGTGGCAAAATCTGCTATATTACTTTAATCGGTACCATCTTATTATTCTCATCCAAAGGGATCACCGCTGATGTCATGCATAATACCGCGCCTTCCCCTATCTCTTCATTTAGTGAAGACAAAACAGAAAAGTTTTTCAATGCATTTTTCCCGGGATCAGCACTCATCTTTATTTCCACAGGATATATTTTTCCGTTTTCCATTATCAGAAGGTCTATTTCTTTTCCATTATTATCACGATAATAGGTAAGCCTGCTTCTTATATCGATTCCACTATTTGCATATCCTTTAATTATCTCGGAAATAACATAGTTCTCAAACATCGCCCCTGCCATTGCAGATAATTCAAGTGCTCTTGCATTGTTCCACATACTTAAATAACAAGCCAGCCCCGTATCCATGAAATACATTTTAGGACGCTTAATTATCCGTTTTATCGTATTTCCGGAATACGGATGGAGTAATACCACAATTCCCGAAGTGACCAGGATGGAGAGCCAGCTGTCTGCCGTTTTTCTGTCGATCTCCACATCCTTCGCTATATCCGCCAAATTCACTTCCTGACTTGTTCTGGCTGCTACGCACGAAATGAATTTCGTAAACTTCCCTTCGTCCTTTATATTCACCAGATTTCGGATATCCCTCTCGATATATGTCTGTATATATGATCCGTAATAATCATCTGCCAGGAGTGTGCTATCACATACAAGCTGAGGCATACTGCCTCTCATTATCTTTTCAAAGATATCAGATATAGTATCGTCCGATACTGTATTCTTTACTTTTGAAGGTAGAAACGGAATGCTTTCCCTGCTCTCGATTTCCGCTCTTGAAAAAGAAAACATTGATAGTATCCCAACTCTTCCGGCCAATGACTCACTGACATTATTCATCATATGAAACATTTGAGAACCGGTAAGGTAGTACATCCCATTCTGTCTGTTTTCATCAACCTTAATCTTTATAAATGGCAATAATTCCGGGGCATATTGTATTTCATCAATGATCACCGGAGCACTGTATTGTTGAAGAAACAGTTCCGGATCTTCTTTTGCCAGCCTGCGTACTCTGGGATGATCTAATGTTACATACTGTATGGCATTTTTTCCTTCTGTTATCTTCTTAAGTAAAGTTGTCTTTCCAACCTGTCTTGCTCCCGATACCAGAACAACCGGGAAGTGATCAGCCATGTATTCTACTCTGTTTTCCAAAGATCTGTTAATATACATACGCCGCTCCTTTTTATACATTTAGGGATTTGTATTCCTTTTTTGTATTGTATCAACTAGTCTGAATTCAGTCAATCACAGGTTATCTTTCCAGAACAAATCTGGCGAGCATGACATTACCATCTCTTTCGGTCGATTCTATATGAAAACCGCATTTTTCGGTATAGAACTTTACATTTTCTTTTTTGTCTATGGGTGTCACTAAAGTGAGTTGCTTCCAATCTTCAAGAAATGTCTTCAAAAATCGAATTGCCTGAGTCCCAATTCCTTTGCCTTGAAATTCAGGAACAATGCATAAACAGGCAACCTCATATTCTCCCCTGCCCAGCTTTGTATAGGAAATACAGCCAACCGGTTTCGCATCACAAAGTATGATATGTTTCGGGTGCCGCATAATTGACTCTTCCATCATTTCTTTTGAGTTTCCGTAACCCGGACATGTGCCATATCTTACATAATCGGAATAAAATGATGCATTATAAATATCGATCAAAAGTCCGGCATCTTCCGGAATTGCTTCTCTATATTCTATCTTCATGATTTGCCCTTTCGACATTCTTACCCATTGGTCTCCAGATTTACTTCAATATATCCATCCACTTTTTTCCTACGTAAAAGTACCACCGTCTCTACATGGCTGGCATTGGGAAATAAGTCAACGGGTGTGATCTCTTCTATCCTGTATTCTCTTGAGAGCATCTTAAGATCTCTTGCAAGGGTTGCAGGATCACAGGATATGTAGCAGATCTCAGGTGCGCCGAGTTCCATTATTTTCTTTACGACACCGATATCCAGCCCTTTTCTGGGCGGGTCGACGATTATGCAGTCAGGTGCTTCGATCTTCTTTCCTTTGATGAGAGCGTTGATATCTGTCTTAAGGACATCTTTGCAGATGAATTCGCACTCATCTGCCTCATCCGGCGTCAGAGCCAGTGAGCGGTTAATTTTTGCAGACTGTATGGCCTCCGGTACGACTTCAATGCCAAGAAGCTTTTGGCCCTTTTGCTTTACGGCAAGACCGAGCGTGCCGCATCCGCAGTAGAGATCGTATATGACGCGCGCGCTGCTGCAGGCTTCTGATGCTTTATTTGCAAGCTTTTCAGCCTGCTCGGTATTCACCTGAAAGAACGATCCTGCCTTGATCCTGAACTTCTTTCCACAGAATATCTCATCGAAATAATCCATACCTTCGATGACCGTTCTTAAACCTGAACGGGTCCTTTTCGACGTCTTGGACGGACTTATCCTGAATAGAAGCCCGTTAAGCTTAAAGCCGTCACTCTCACAAACGCTCTTTATCACGCCGGAAAGTCCCGTCGAATCCATGTAATTCCTTGCATCCCTTATGACGACTTCGTGTGGGCCGTCATCTGAACTCACGAACTCTGCAAGGATCTCTTTTGTCCTTAAAGAACCTCTCAGAACGAACCCGTCGAAAAGCCTCGTCGGTGCGCGCCCGAAAACCTGTTCCACAGAGTCTTTTATCCTGCTGAAGATCTCATATTCAATGAGCTTTCCGTCGTATTCGCCGAGATCGTCAGACTTGCCGCAGAGAAGGCCTATCCTGCCGTCTCTTACCGCATACTGCATATGATTTCTGTATCTGAAAGGGGTGTCAGCACCGTTGATCGGGCGGAAAACTTCGCTTAAGACCTGCTTTTCGAGCCCTCCGATCCTTATAAGACAGTCTCTGACCCGCATCTCCTTGAATCTGAGCTGTGCATCGTAAGAGAGCGCTGCAAATGGAAGTCCGCCGCTTACTTCACTTACTGGTCTGAATGGAGTGACCCTGTCAGGAGAGGCTTCCAAAACCTCCAGAACTTCGCATACTGCATACTTCGATGTCTCGCTCTCGATCCTGCAGATGCATCTCTCTCCGGGGAAGGCTCCGGCGGCAAAACAAGCCTTGCCGGAAGGCAGTTTCCCTATGCCCTGTCCTTCGCTTCCGAGTGCTGAAATAGTGACTTCTATACAGTTTTCCATCCTGACCCTATCCGAGCTTTGCCTCATAATAGTAATTTAATAATAACAAAGTCGTGGTAAAATATGGAGAATTTAATTCAAAGGAGACTGTTATCTTGCCTCAAAGCAGTGATAATAAAAAGCAAAGATCGACCAAGCCCGTAGCGCCTGAGAACAGCGCTCTTGCTGACGAACTCAGAAGCCAGCTCAAGGGCAAACCTACAAGATGCGGCTTCAACCGCAGCTGGATCAGAGAAGCCGGCAGCTTTATCAGCGACATCATCAAGATCGGTGTCGTCCTCATCTTATGCCTGGTATTCACATTCGGCGGTTTTGGTGCCGGAATGCTCCTGGGCTATGCATCAACCACAAAGCCTCTGTCTATCGGAGACCTCGCTTCCACAGCTGAGGCATCCCAGACATCATTCGTATATGACAGTGAGAACAATGTCCTCGCGAAGCTCACAGGTTCCGAGAACGTAGACCGTATTTTCGTATCCTACAGTGAGATCAAGGATACTTATCTTGATGATGCGATCATCGCTATCGAGGACGAGCGTTTCCGCGAGCATTCAGGTATCGATATCAAGCGTATCGGTTCAGCTCTCATCTCAGCTGTCGCAAACGGCGGTTCCGCTACACACGGCGGTTCCACGATCACACAGCAGACAGTTAAGCTCATAAGCGGTCAGGACGAGCACTCCACATCAAGAAAAGTTCAGGAGTGGTTCTCCGCTATGCAGCTCGAGCAGAACCTTTCCAAGGACGAGATCCTTGAGCTCTACATCAACCTCGCTCCAATGGGCAACAACTATGTCGGTGTCCAGGCTGCAGCCATGAACTATTTCGGCAAGAAGGCTTCCGAGCTTACACTTCCCGAGTGCGCTCTCATCGCCGGCCTTCCTAAGAGCCCTTCTTTCTATAATCCTATGAGAGAGACAGGCAGAAGAAATGCCCAGAGACGTATGAGGACCATCCTCGAGAAGATGTACGAACTCGAAATGATCACCAAAGAAGAGTATCAGGAAGCTCTTAATACGGATCTCGTATTCCGTCAGAGAAATACAGACCGCTCTCATGCCATCAATTCATATTTCACTGAATATGCAATTTCCGAAGTTATCGGCGATATCGCTCAGGCAAGAGGTATCACCCGTAACCTCGCATCCCACCTTGTCTACAACAAGGGCTACCACATCTATACGACACTTGAGCCTTCCACACAGGCTATCGTCGATACCGCATTCAAGACCCAGAGCCTTTTCCAGGCCAAGCCGGCGAAGATAGCCGATTATCCTGAGAAGCCTAACGGGTCCATGGTAGTCATCAAGAACGATACGGGTGCCATCGCCGCAATGGCCGGCGGATATGGCGAGAAGACCATGAACCTTTCTCTTAACCGCGCCACATCACCTATGTGCCGCCGTAACCCGGGTTCATCCATTAAGCCTCTTCTCGACTACGGACCGGCATTCGAACTTGGAATCATCGCTCCTGCTTCAGTCAGGAACGACGCGCCCAAGCACCTTGACCCTTCCCGTCCGAAGGCAGTATGGCCGGTTAACTACAGCCGTGCTTACTCCGGTCAGGTAACGATCAGAACAGCGCTTGTACAGTCACTTAATACTATCGCTACAGAGATCTGGACTGACGTTGGCGGAGATACAGCTCTCTGGTACTTAAAGCAGGTCGGTATCGACAGAACTGCCGAAGGTTCCTTCCCTTCACAGGCTGTAGGCGGATTTACTGTAGGTATGACAACTCTCGAGATGGCCGGTGCTTATCACACATTTGCAAACGGTGGTACCTTCGTAGAGCCTTACGCTTACACACAGGTACTTGATTCTGACGGTAACGTGATCATCAAGGCTGACCCTATCAGCTACCGCGTATATTCTGCTGAGACATGCTTCTTCATCGCTGATATCCTTAAGGGTGTCGTTACAAACGGTGCTCCTGCCAAGTTCGGTGGCCAGATCGAAGGCAAGTCCGGCAAGCACATCGATACCGCAGGTAAGACAGGTACCACATCCGACAACATCGATAAGTGGTTCTGCGGCTTCACGCCTTACTATACTGCGGCCGTCTGGTACGGATACGACAACAGGTTAAGACAGACACACATCCCGTCTTATGACTTTTCGAACGCCATCAAGATCTGGATGAATGTAATGAACAAGATCCATAAGAATCTTCCCGGAGCCACCTTCAAGAAGCCCAAGAAGATCATTAAGGCTTCTGTCTGCTCTTCGGGTTACTATCCGACGGATTCCTGCAAGGCCGAAAAAGCAAAGATCTATACGGATTACTTCGTATCCGGAAGCTACCTTTGCCCTTCTGAGAAGAATCCATGCCCTGTTCACGTCGCTACTCCGACACCTGTTCCACCCGGACCAGAAGGTAACGGAGACGGCAACAACGGCAACAAGAATAACGGCAACGGCTGATATAAAGACCCCTGATCACAAGACTTTCCTTGCATTTTCGAACGCAAGAGTTTATTCTTGTTTGGTCTTTAATACTAATATAGATAAGGAGAACTTACTTTGAGCAAATACAGCGGATCAAGAAATCCAGTTAACTTTGCGAAAAGAATAGTCGTCAAGGTCGGCACTTCGACCCTTACATACGACAACGGCAAAATGAACCTGGGCAACATCGACAGGCTCTGCCGCTCTATCTCCGACCTCATGAACCGCGGCAAGGAAGTCCTTCTCGTAAGCTCCGGCGCCATCGGTGTCGGCATCGGATATCTCGACCTCAAGGAGCGCCCTTCCACAACACGTGAGAAGCAGGCTATCGCTTCCGTCGGTCAGTGCGAGCTTATGAATGCCTACGCAAGAAGCTTTTCCGAGTATTCATACCGCTGCGGTCAGATCCTTCTTACCAAGGACGGCATCACAGACAAGCTCACAAGAGCAAACGTAACAAACACTATCGAGACTTTGCTCGAGATGCGCATAATCCCTGTCATCAACGAGAACGACTCTGTATCAACAACAGAGATCATGCATAACGGCACATTCGGCGACAACGACACACTTTCAGCTGACGTTGCTGTCCTCGCAAATGCCGATCTGCTCGTAATCCTCTCAGACGTTGACGGTCTTTATGACTCTAATCCGCGCGAGAATCCCAATGCAGAGCGTATCTCCTATGTAGATAAGGTAACACCCGAGATGCTCGACCTCACTGCCGGCAAGGGCTCCTGGCTCGGCACAGGCGGTATGGCGACAAAGATCACTGCCATGAGCAAGGTAACCGAGAATGGCATCATGGGTGTCATCGCGGACGGCTCAGAAGTTCAGACATTGGAAAAGATCATCGATCAGGACGACGTGGGTACATTTTTCGCGGCACAGTAAGAACCTTACAAACAACGCATTTAACATTGTTAAACCCGCTTTTCGAAGCGGGTTTTATTGTAAAATTACGACAATTCCACAAAAGGGGGATGAGATCATGAAGATCGGAATAATAGGTTACGGAAGCATGGGCAAAATGCTGCTTTGGAAGTTCTCTGAAAACGCCGGCATCGCCAAGAACGACCTGCTCGTCGCGAACAGGACCCGTGAAAAGCTTTCAGAAGCCGAAGGCATCGCCACCATCTGCGATAATTCAGAACTTGCCGGTACCGCCGACATCGTATTCGTCTGCGTCCGCCCCTCCGACATGAAGACGGTCCTCTCAGAGATCAGCACATCTCTTAAGGCAGATGCTCTCCTCGTGACACTTAACGGAAGCATTACCTTCGACATGATCGGCAAGATCGTGTGCTGCAGGACAGCCAAGGTCATTCCGAGTCTTACAGCCGAGATCGGCCGCTCCCAGACCATCGTCTGCTATAACGATCTCGTCACAGATGAAGATAAAGCCATTCTCCCGGGCTTGCTCTCTTCAATAGGCCAAGTGATCGAACTTCCCGAGAACGAAGTCGGCATGGGCTCCGAACTCGTAAGCTGCATGCCTGGATTCATAGCTTCGATCTTCGATGTCATCTGCACATCAGCTGAGTCCCACACCTCCATCCCGCGTGAACAGATCGTCAGGATGGTCCTCAACACCATGAGCGCCACAGGCGATCTGATGCTCGAGAAGAACCTCTCTTTCGAAGATACAGTGACCCGCGTGGCAACCAAAGGCGGCATCACCGAAGAAGGAACGAAAGTTATCTACGACATGTTCCCTGCTGCCGCAGATGAGATGTTCAATAAGACTCTTGCGAAAAGGCGTCTTACCGCCGAGAAGGCCGCAGCAGCCTTCGAAGAATAAACGCTATCTGTAATGAGTGTCTATGATCCTGTCCAGTGTCATGATATCCAGCGGCACCTTGTCTGACTCGAACGTGTAGAAAAGCCTGTCGCCCAGCACGATGCCGGCCTTGCTATAGTTATTGGCCCTCTCCACCATATCCTCTTTATATTCAGCGTCGCCCATCTTTCCGCAATGCTCGTGATACAGGATCTTCCTGTCGCTCATCCTCAGAATAGTGAAATCCGGATGAATGATCCTGTTCCCTATCTTAAGCGGGCATTCATATCTGTAAGGTATGCCTCGCGCAAAAAGCCTGTCAGCTATCATGGCCTCCGACTTAGACCTGACCCGCTCGCCCTTAAGCGTATAGAACTCCGGCGCGTTCTTCTTGAACGGCTTGCGCTTGTAGGGAGTATTCATCCACTTTTGCGCAAACGCATCATCGCAGATATTTATAGGAGTTGCGTACTTTTTCCGCCCTTCAGAGAGAATGTCGTAGACGTCTTCGGCTACCGTTTCCGGGTATAGCTCAAGCATTTTCAAGATCGCTTTCTGCTCTGTTTTCGCATTCTTCAGGACTTTATTCAGATAGTTCTTCTGGATCAGCTGTTCGATGAGGGCAGCGTCTTTCCGGGTAAGATACCTGTCTTTCGATTTGCCTCCGTCAAGATAGTAATATGACCTATGCTGATGAACCCTGACATTTATTCTGCCATCAGGAAATGTCCGGTTCTTTTTCTCTATATCCTCAATGCTTTTCGTAAGCAGATCTAATCGCGCATTCAATTCTTTTCTAATATCAGCAGCCATAAAGGATTACCCCGCAGTTCATGTGATAACTGCAGTGTATAGTGGTAAACCACTCTTGCGGGTGTAAATTGCTGCGAATTGATAATAAGGGCTCGAAAATGAGACTTTTTGAGGAAAATTGAGACTGGTCTCTGATTGTCATGGGTGTAATTTTCGATGATTTTCGGGGCGAAAATTACACAAAAACGCGATTTTGTGTAATTTTTGGCATTTTTTTAAAGGAAAATTACACGTCAGCGTCCATAGGGGGGGGCAATGGGCAGCGGGGCGAAGCCTGCCGCGCACGAAAAACACAAAAAACAAACCGCCCTCATAACTCTGAGAGCGGTCTGCCTGATAAGGAAATCGTTAACGCGGTTACGCGCTAGCTTTTACTGTATTCCACAGCTCGGTGTACTTCTCTTCGAGCGCATCGGAGGTGTAGTAAACCTCAAGTGTGCTGAAGACCTTTTCATCAGGATAGTAGTACTTGTTGCCTGATACTTCGGGGTCGAGCATATCCTTTGCTGCTGTGTTAGGTGTTGAATAGCCGACGAATTCGCAGTTCTCAAGGGCGATCTCAGGATCGTACATGAAGTTGATGAACTCCATCGCACCCTCGTAGTTCTTGCAGTTTGTGGGGACGCACATCATGTCTACTGACCAGTTGGAGCCCTCAGGAAGAACGAACTGGAGATCGATGTCCTTTTTGCCGAGTTCCTCGACTCTGTCGAGCATGACGATATGGTCACCGGACCATGCGATGGATGCTGCGAGCTCACCTGCTGCCATCTTGTCCTTGAGGTTATCTACGCCATATGCGGGATGAAGTGCACTCTTCTGCTTGATGAGAAGGTCGCGTGCCTTGTTAAGCTCTTCCTCGTTCATGGAGTTGATGGAGTAACCATAGTAGTTAAGAGCGGTGCCGATCGACTCACGCATTGAATCGTACATACCTACTGAACGTCCGCTTTCTGTATCGAAAAGAACATTCCAGATGACCTTCGGGTCTGTTGTTCCTTCAGGAAGCTCGACCTTGTTGGCATCGTATACAAGACCTACTGTGCAGAAGAGGTAAGGAACTGCATAGTCCAATACCTGGCCTGAGATCTCAGCGTTGTCTGTGTACTTAACTTCACGGAACATGGGGTCCATGTATTTCTGGACAGCGGGAAGCTTCGACCAGTCGAGGGGCTGGATCCAGTCTTCCTCGATAAGACGGCATACCATGTATTCGGAAGGAATGATTACGTCATAGCCGTTTGAAAGATTAGGATACATTGTCTCGTTAGTCTCGAATGTTCTGTAGACAACATCGTACTGGGGGAACTTTGCCTCGAACTTGGCGATGGTCTCTTCTGCGATGTACTCGCCCCAGTTGTAGATAACGAGCTGCTGCTTCTTTGCACAGCCGCATGACAGGATCATGGATCCGCCCATGACGAGCGCTGTAATGGAAGCAATTACTTTCCTTACGTTCTTGTTCATTTCTTTACTCTCCTTTTATGCTCATTTAGCTTTTACGTTTTTAATTGCCGTGCCCGAAAACCATTCGCCTTAAGCTTTCTTTGCCGGCTTGTTTTTCTTGAACGACGACAGATTGGACAATACCATGAGGATCAGGACTGCACCGAACATCAGTGTGGTAAGTGCGTTCATCTTAGGGTTAACACCGAGTTTTGCCATCGAGTAGATCATCATGGGCAGAGTTTGGATGGAGCTGTCCACGTTGAAGTTACTGATGAGATAGTCGTCGATCGACAAAGTGAATGTGAGAAGGGCCGATGATAAGATGCCCGGCATGATCTCAGGGATTATTACAAGTCTTAATGTCTGGAACCTTGTGGCGCCCAGATCCATGGCCGCTTCGGTGAGGCTCTTGTCGAGCTGCTTTATCTTAGGACTTATGGATAAGATCGCGAAAGGTACGCAGAGTGCGATGTGCGACATGATGAGAGTGAACTCACTCTTCTGGACACCCAGGAATGAGAACAGCAGCATGAATGAGATACCTGTAACGAGGTCAGGCATGACATTCGGGACATATGTCATCGTCATTGCAAGACCCTGAAGCTTCTTATTAAGATAAGCAAGTCCGAGAGAGCTTAAGACACCGAATGCCGTAGATGCAACAGATGCTATGGCTGCGACCTTGAGTGTCTCGAGAAGTGACTCGAGGATCCCGCTTCCGTCTGAGCCCTTGAATAAGCTCTTATAGTTATCAAGCGTAAAGCCGCCCCAGATAAATGACTTGGGGAGTTTGTTGAACGAATAGACGATGAGTACTGCGATCGGAAGATAAATGAATATCAGCACGAGTACGAGGTAGATGTCGGGAATAAGCTTCTTTGCAAATCTCATAACGCCATACCTCCGCTTCCGGCTTCTTTATCCTGACCACGAAGGATTCCCATCGTGATGAGAACGAAAATAAGTAACAGGAGCGAGAGCACATTGCCGGCCTGGTTATAGGTCGTACTCTCGTTAAGGATAAAATTCTGAACTGTGTTGCCGATCGTTGTTTTCGAGCCCTCATTAAGGATGTCGGGGATCATGTAGAACGTTAATGACGGCATGAATACCATCTGGATGCCGGAGATAACGCCCGGCAGTGACAGAGGGAATGTGACCTTAAGGAATGTCTGTGTCTTTGTGGCGCCGAGATCGTAAGCTGCCTCCGACAAGCTGTCGTCGAGCTTAACGAGAACTGAATATAAAGGCAGGATCATGAACGGCAGGAAGTCGTTAGTCATGACGAGCTTGGTAATGATGTCTGCAAGCACCTCATTCTTGAGGAAGAGGATGGGCGCGTCGATCATGCCCCACTGCTGCAGTACTGTGTTAAGAACGCCTGTCTCGCTGAAGAAAGCACGCCATGCATAAGTCCTGAGCATAGTGTTCATCCACATCGGGAGCACAAAAAGCATGAGAAGCCTTGAACCGCTCTGACGCTTGAGCTTGGATCTTCTTGCAAGGATATAGCTTGCGGGATAGCCAAGGATAAGGCAGCCGATCGTTGTCCACAATGCATAGTCGAAGCTTCTTAAGAAGATCGAGAAGTATTCCTGCAAAGTCACTTCGGCGCCGTAGAATCTTGTCGTGACGGTCTTGTTCTGGAACAGGACCGCAAAGCCTGCTGTCGTAAATTCATATCCGCCTCCGGGTGCGCTCTTGAAGAATGCACGGAAGAAGATAAGGATCAACGGAAGTATGGTAAAGATCACGATCCATACGAGGTAAGGATAAGCGAAGATCTTGTAGTTCATCTTGAGGTTAAGTGCACCGTAAAGGCATGCGGCAACGCCTATGCCAAGGATGATGACCATGAGGTTTCCGGCAAAGGACTGTGCGACATAAAGTCTTTGAGGTGTGAGCTTGTTCTCTGTGAGCATCTGCTCAGAGACCATCTTGGAGAGCGTAAAGACGTGTGTAATGCCGCGTCCGACGAAGAGCACGAGAACGCTTAAGTAACCGATCTTTCTCTTCTTGCTGGAATTATAGTAGAAGGGATAAGACAGTGAGAGCGTGAGTGCCGCGACGGCAAGTACGATCGTGATAACGAATGCCCATGCGGCAAACTGCTGGAAATTCAGGTTGACCGAACCACTCCTGATCCTGGTGAATACCCTCGGATTTAAGAGCAGCGTGAAAAGAGAATATGTGCGGAAAGGCACATACTGGATAAACAGCTCGAACATCGGAATAAAGATGCTGATGAACGAGTATAGTGCCGCGAAGATCATGACAAATGCATGAACCGGCATTACCTTGAGCCTGGCCTTGAGTTCAGTCATTAGTCTTCTTTGACCTCCTCTTTGACCTCAGAATCAGATATCTCATCTTCATCGGGCTTGACGTCTGCTTCTTCCACGACGTTCTCGCCGATGCTGTTTGACTTTGCTTCTCTTGCCTCAGCGCTTTCCTGTGATCCGGAATGCTTGATTCCGAAGCTTCCGAAGTCAGGAGACAGCTCTGATCTTCTCATGATCTGGATGTCGTCAGGATCCACATAAAGACCTACGCGGCTTCCGACTGCTGAAGGGTCGACGTTCTGGACAAGCCACTCGATTCCGTCATCAGATCTTACGATCATCTCATAGTGAACTCCCTTGAACACGAGAGATTCGACTGTGCCGTTGATCCTGCCTTCCGCTTCCTTATCAACATAGAAGTCCTCAGGTCTTATTACGACGTCAACGAGATTTGCGATGCCCTCTGTAAATTCAGGGAACATAGGGTCGACGCACTCGAAGGTGATGCCGCTCGAGAGAACGACTTCCTTATCCTTCTTCATCGTGCCGGCAACGATATTGGACTCACCGATAAAGTCGGCGACATAAGCATTCTTAGGTTCGTTATAGATATCTATAGGTGTGCCGATCTGCTGTATGATGCCGTCCTTCATTACGATGATGGTATCGGACATCGTGAGGGCCTCTTCCTGGTCGTGGGTTACATATACGAATGTGATGCCAAGTTCCCTCTGCATCTCCTTAAGCTCGATCTGCATTTCTTTTCGCATCTTGAGGTCCAGAGCGCCCAAAGGCTCATCAAGAAGGAGTACTCTCGGGCGGTTGACGATAGCTCTGGCGATAGCGACTCTCTGCATCTGGCCGCCTGAGAGCTGGTCGATGTATCTGTCACCGTAATCAGCAAGGCCGACAGTAGCAAGTGCTTTATTGACTCTTTCCTTGATCTCCTGCTTGTTTACCTTCTTGATCTTAAGTCCGAACGCGACGTTATCGAAAACATTGAGATGCGGGAATAACGCATATCTCTGGAATACAGTATTGATATTGCGCTTATTGGCAGGAACGCTCTTTAAGTCCTTGCCTTCGAAGTTAACGATGCCTGAATCAGCCGTCTCGAATCCTGCGATGATACGCAGAGTCGTTGACTTGCCGCATCCTGAAGGTCCGAGGAGCGTGATGAACTCATTATTCCTGATGTAGAAAGTAATATTCTTTAATACCTTTGTGCCGTCAAAGCTCTTGCAAAGATCTTTTATCTCTATGATGTGCTCGCTGCCTGTGCTGTCTTCAAGGATCTGATTGTAAGCCATTTATGTTCCCTCTCTCGAAAAATAATACTTAAGGTCAATTAGAAGCTCGGAGGCGATGATATCCAGATCGCTTTTGCCTGACGGCCCGTGTTGTTCTCAAGGAAATGAGGCTTGTCACAAGCGATATAGAAGCTCTCGCCTTTCTTAGCCTGATACCTCTCCTCATCTATGACGATAGTGATGGTGCCTTCTATCACATAACCGAACTCTCCGCCCTCGTGAGGGTTGTCCGGATAAGTCGAACCGCCGGGTTCTATTGTGATGAGGATAGGCTCCATCTCATTCTTCTGGGCATTTGGTATGAGCCAGCAGATCTCATTCTTGAGATCCGGATCCTGCTTGACGGAGAAATCGTCCTTTCCGTAGACGACTCTTGTCTTGGATTCCTCTTTGAAAAAATGGGCGAAATCCGTTCCGAGGGCATTTAAAATGTCCTCGAGCGTAGCCATTGACGGTGAAGTCTTATCGCTCTCCAAAAGGGAGATAAAACCCTTGGAGAGTTCGCATCTGTCACCTAACTCTTCCTGTGTGAGACCCTTTAAGAGTCTGAGGTTTTTGATCTTTGAACCGATTTCCATAGCTTTGGCTGTCCTAAACTTCAGGTTTACTAACACTAAACCGATAATGACCGCAATTATACGCCCTGCTAAACTTCATGTAAAGTATTTCTAAACAATAAAAGAGCTGAAAAACCTGTTTTTCGCGTCTTCAGGAGGGAAAAACAGGTGCTTTCTATTTAATGCACAAATCTGTCCTCATAATTAGGAACTTCGTATGTCAAAATGTCTTGAAAAACCTTAAATACCAAGTATAATAAATTTATTGAAGAGAATTAACAAATTTTTAACAAAAGCTTGACATTTCAGGGGGCAAAGGGATGGCAAACATTTTGGGTAACGTATTTAAAGGTAAAGACGGTATCGGCGGTCTCGCAGCACAGGGTGCCGGCGGATCTCATGGTGATCAGGGACATGCTTCCGGATCCAATATCGTTAATCTTCAGAATTCAGGACGTCCGGGCGGACAGACCACCCACTCCGCGTCTAATTCTGCTGCTGCTCAGCTCGCAAGAGAGCGTGCGGAAGCTGCCAAGGCTCAGATCGAGATGCGTAAGGCTGCTGAGGCAAGGCGTAAGGAAGAACTGTCCAAGGGTTCTGACTTCTCAGATAAGAAGAATATTACTCCTGTCGGATTAAAGCCGCCGATCAAGCGTCCGAAGTCCGCATCAGTTAACCATGCACAGTATATTGCAGAGCAGAATGAGGCAGTTGCTGCTTCATCTTCTGTTCCTTCAACGGATATCAACGACAATAAGCCCATCGAGCGCCAGCCGCAGCCTGCAAGATCTGCAGCACAGTCTGCATTGGCACTCGCACAGTCTGTTGCTTTAAGAGCTCAGAACGAAGAGCGCCGTGCAAGTTCAAAGGCTAAGGCTGCTGCAGCTAAGGTCGTTGAGGCAAGAAGCGCCGTTACATCCGCTGAAGAGGCACTTATCGCTGCACGCAAGACTGAAGAGAAGTCCATAAGCAACGAAGCAGTTGCAAAGGAAGCTACACTCGAGGCTGTTAAGCGTGCCGAAGAAGCACGTGCCGCAGCTAACAAGGCTGAAGAACTCGCAAGAGCAGCTGTTGCCAAGGCTGAAGAGGAAGAGAAGGCTGCTGCCGCTCTTACCGCTGAAGAAGCTAAGCTCACAGAGCGCAGAAAGTCTGATGAGAAGGCAAGGATCGAAGCAGAAAGAGTCGAGCAGGAGACAAAGGCTGCTGTCATCACAGCTACTCAGGAAGAGGAAGCTGCATCCCAGGAATATGAAGCTGCAAAGGCTGCACTCGAGAAGGCTCAGAGCGATCTCGACTTCGCTAACCAGATGAAGGCTGAAGAAGATGCCAGAGTCGCTGCCGAGAAGGCTGAGAAGGAAGCTCGTGCCGCTGCCGAGAAGGCTATCGAAGAAGCACGTATCGCTGCCCAGAAGGCTGAAGAAGCAAGACAGGCTGCTCTCCTCGCTGAAGAGAAGGCTAAGGCTGCTGCTGCAAAGGCTGAGGAAGAAGCCAGAATCGCCGCTGCAAAGGCTGAAGAGATCGCTAAACTCAGAGCATCAAAGGCTCCTGCACAGGAAGGCGCTGCTACTGAAGAAGCTGCTGCACCTGAAGCTCCCGCAGCAAAGGTTGAGCCTGTCGCACAGGCAACACCTGTAAGACCTGCTGCAACAGGAAGACCGGGATCAGCTCCCACAAGACCTGCTGCAAAGATTGCTGAGTAATATTAATTTATCTGTTAATGATCAAGGGCTGTCCCAAGCGGGGCAGCCCTTTTGTTATGTGTATGTTTTCGAGTAAGAAGCCAAGATCCTTAACCACGCTCGTTTAAGACTTTTTGGACTCTGTCCTGAGCGATGGAGGCAACCGCCTTAATGTCTTTCTGGCCGGAGAAATACGGCTGCATCTCCTCTATAAGGATAAGATTGATCGCTGAATCCGTTATGGTCGACTGTTTACAGGACTCGATGATCTTTTCCACCCTGTCGATATGCTCTTTTGTAAATGTGATCCTCTTTACGTTAGGACCAGTACCGAAAATATTGGTTCCACCTTCTCCGTTATAGTAATCGACGGCAATCTGAGCAACCTTGCGGTTTGCTGCACGGCTGATTACAAACTCATCATTCAAACCTAGTGATTCCATTACCTCTTCTGACATAAGGAGCTTTACGAATTCACCGCATGCATCGACGTTCTTGGCCTGAGCGGAAACTGCAACTGATACATGAGGTGCATACAAAGGTCCGCGGCCGTCTGTCGAAGGGACTCCTAATATCGTCAGATCGCCCCTGATATCAGCCATGTTCATGAAGAAGCCTCCGAAGCCGTAGCATGTTCCATAGTAACCCTTGGCAGTTCCAAGCGGGGTATCACCCTTGAAGACCATTGCACCAACGGGTGCTCCGACGGGATCTCCAGCAACAGCGGGCTCATTCCATGACTGGGCTCTTTCTCTGACATTATTCTTTACATATTCAGCCAGAGCTGCGAACTCAGGGCCAGAGAAATCCGCTTTCTTGTCTACAATGAACTTTTCTCTCATGGCATTGAAAAGCTTGGCAAAATAGTACGGCTGGCCTGACTGGATAAGATCTTTGCCATTCAATGTGCCTTTGAGGAACTTCTCATATTCAGCTGTCGTAAATCCGACACCGGTGATGCCGGCATTTTTACTGTCAGTCATGACACCGTCAACGCCAAAGCATAAAGGCAACTGATAAAGTGCTCCGTCTACCTTGGCGGCGTCGATTATGTTGGTGTAATACTTTTCGGGATCTAATGTTCCGACATATTTTGAGAGGTCAACCAGGTAAGTTGAGTTATTGAGCTGGCCCATGTGGCTGACATTCATAAGGATATCAGGACCTGTTCCGTTAAGAAGATCCATGGCGAGCTGGTTGCTGAGCTTCGCGTTGCTGTTCAGCTCGACCGATTCCATATCATCCTGGCTTGCGATCTTGGAACCATCGACCATTCCATTATCTGCATAACGGCCTGTGACTTCGATGAAGTATTCACTGTTTGTGCTGTTGAACTTGTTGATGGCATCAGCGACCTTATCGTTAACATAGCCGTCCGGTACATAAAGTTCCATTATGGTCTTGCCCGCATTCGGGTTCTTGTCTGCCTTTGTGAACTCCATGATGTAAAAAACGGGTTCTGCACTGTAATTCTGAAATGCACTGTAACTGGAAGAGTTTCCACAAAGAAGGATCTTGTCAGAAGAGACATCTGCAACGGAAAGGAAAGAAAGTCTGTTCCTGTTCTCTCCGCACCAGCTGTAATTAAAAGTGTCCGATAATGTCTTTGTCTTCAGATCAATGCTTGATACTCCGCTTAAAGTTGTGTAGTAAAGAGTGTTGTCTTTTCCGGCAAGAATAGAATTCATATAATCAACCTTAAGCCAGGAGTAATCCTTACTGTCAGTCTGTTTTGCTTCACCGGTCGTAAGATCGACCTCATAAAAAACCTTTTCGGCGCCTGATAAGCAAATAGCCAGAGCTTTGTTATCTCCCGTAGGAATAAAAGCAGAAATATCCCCGATGTCAGCGCCGTCCTTTTTAATCTCAGCGGTTGCCTCTTTTCCGTCCGGTGAATAAATATACAGTTTGTAGCTCTGATTTGTTCCATCGTAATTTAAAGCAGTATCGATCCTGTAACCTGCAACATTGAATATTCTCTCGATAGAAGATTCCCTGTCCTGTGTCTTGCTGTCCAGTTCTTTTCCTGTTGCGGGATCGATTATGGATTCCTTATATGCAAGCTTTGCATTTTCGGGATCGAAAAGTGATACAACAGCTTTTACCTTGCCGTCATTGTACGATACATTCTCAAGACGTTCGTAAGCCTTAAGACCTTTTACGAGATTTAACGATGAGACGACTTTTTTCGTATTCCTGTCTACCACGGTTAATGTACCGATAGAGAATTCATTGCTGTTGAAATTCTTGTCCTGCCAGACAGATTCATCCTCTATCTTATAGGTTCCTGTCGTAACAACTGCAATATACTTCTCGTCTGCTCCTGCAAGCAAAGTCTGTGTATAATCCGGCTTTTTGCTCGTGTCGATCTCTGGTTTGATCTCTGTCATTTCAGCAGTATACCAGGGTGTATCCTCAGCAATCTTCTGACCGCTGTGGCTCTGGTCTCTCAGATCAGTACCGCCGTCAGGTGTGGCGCCGGGCTTCTTCTGACATGCTGCTACCGATAAGGCAATTGCCATGACCAGCGTTGCAGAAATAAGTTTTAATGGTGTCTTTTTCATACACACATCTCCTTTTATCCCCATATTTGATTTTACAAAGGGATTGTATTCCCCCGAAAAAAACAAACAGCATCAATATTTAGGCAAAAGTTAGGTAAACAAAAGGGCTGTCTCAAACTTGAAACAGCCCTAGTGATTACTTACTATACATCCTTTTAACCGCGCTCACTTAATACTTTCTGGACTCTGTCCTGAGCGATGGAAGCTACATCCTTAATGTCCTTTTGTCCGGCGAAATATGCCTGCATCTCCTCTATCATGATAAGATTGATCGCAGCATCCGATATGTTCGACCTCGAACACGATAAGATGGCCTTTTCCAGCTTATCTATGTGCTCTTTTGTAAACGTGATCCTCTTGCCATTCAAACTTGAATCGAAAAGCAGGAATCCGCCATCCCCGTTATAGTGCTCAATAGCTATATCACCGACCTTGCGGTTTGCGGCACGGCTGATCACAAACCCGCTGCTTATGCCGATCGATTCCATGATCTCTTCTGACATAAGCATCTTTACAAATTCACCGCAGGCATCAACGCTTTTGGCCTGGGCAGAAACAGCAACTGAAACGATCGGTGCATAAGAAGGTCCGCGGCCGTCCGTCGAAGGGAGCCCCAATATAGCCAGATCACCTCTGATATTGACCACTTGTTCAAAATAGTTTCCAAAGCTGTAACAAGTTCCAAAGTAACCATTCGAGAATCCGGTCTGGGAATCACCCTTGAAGATCATCACACCGACTCCGCCCCCGGGGGGAGTACCGGTTTCATTATCATTCGTCATCCAGGACTCTGCTTTTGCTCTGACGTTATTCTTTATATATTCAGCCAAAGCTGCAAACTCAGGTCCGGAGAAATCAGCCTTCTTATCTGTGATGAACTTTTCTCTCATGGCGTTGAACAATCTGGCAAAATAATACGGCTGGCCATACTCGATAACATCCTTGCCGTTCAATGGACCTTTAAGGAACTTCTCATATTCGGCAGTCGTAAAACCGACACCTGAGGCACCGGCATTTTTACTGTCGGTCATGATACCTTCGATGCCAATGCTCAAAGGCATCTGGTAAAGTGCCCCGTTAACCCTGCTTGCTTCTACTATGTTGGTGTAATACTTTTCGGGATCTAATGTGCCTACATACTTGGAGAGGTCAGCTAAGTATGCAGGGCTGTTGATCTGACCCAGATCGCTTACATTCAGAAGGATATCGGGACCAGTACCGTTAAGAAGATCCATCGCAAGCTGGTTGCTGATCTTCGATTTGTTGTTCAGTTCAACTGATTCTATATCGTCCATGCTTGTTATCTGGGAACTGTCAGGAAGGGCGTTATTCTGGTAACGGCTTGTAACTTCAATAAAGTAGCCGTCATTTGTGCTGTTGAACTTATTGATCGCATCAGCAACCGCCGAAATAACCAAACCGTCCGGCACATAAAGTTCCATTATGGTCTTTCCTGCATGAGGGTTCTTGTCTGCCTTTGTAAACTCCAAGATGTGGAAAACAGGTTCTGACTGGGAAGTGTTGTAGACATTATAAGAAACAGTATCGCCGCAAAGAAGGATCCTGTCAGGTGAGCATTCAACTACCGAAAGAAAAGACAGCATATTTCTGTTCTCGCCGCACCAGCTGAAATTGAAGACATCCTTTAAGGTCTTGGTCTCCATATCAACACTTGCCACACTGTTTGCTGTCGTATAGTAGATCGCACCTTCCTTGTCCATGAATGCCGAATGGTTCTTGTCGGCTTTAAGCCACGAGTAGTCGTTTTTGTCCACTTCCTTAATTGTTCCGGCTTTGAGATCGGCTTCGAAAAATACACTGCCGTCATTTGCGAATCCTTCGATCAGTATCTTGTCTTTTCCAACAGGTATGGGAGCGATCATGTTGCCTATACTTACGCCACCCTTTTTCATCTCGATCGTCTTTTCACTTCCATCGTCTGAAGTTACGAAAAGGTAGAAGAAATCCACACCTTTATCATTGCTTAAGGAGGCTTCTATCCTGTGACATCCGACATAGAAAGTATACATAATGTAATACTCTCTCTTATGTGTCTTGCGGCCCGCTTCTTTTCCTGTAGCCGGATCGTAGATCGCCACATCAAATTCGATCGTATTATCGTCATCAATATGCTGGGTATCAGAATAGACCACCGTGATCTTTCCATCGGCATGATGCACACTCTCGACATGTTCATCTTTGCTAAGACCTTTAATAAGATCAATAGACGAGCAGATCTGCATTGTCTTTCTGTCTACTACGGTTATGGTCGAAATGGCATAATCATTGCTGTTGAAATTATTCCAGTCAGACATTTCCGGAATCTCGTAATTACCGGACGTAAGAGTTGCAATATACTTTTCGTCTGCTCCTGCAAACTCAGTCTTTACATTACTCACTTTCCTGCTCTTGTCGAGCTCAGGTCTGACCTCTGACTTGGCAGCATTGAACCAGGGCGAATCTTCAGCTACTTTCTCACCACTGTGGCTCTGGTCCCTCAGATCTGTACCGCCGTCAGGTCCGGCACCGGGCTTTTTATCACATGCTGCTGCCGACAGGACGACCGCCATAACAAGTGTGGCTGAGATCAATCTCAATGGAGCCTTTTTCATTTTCCTTCTCCTTTTATCCTCAAAAAAATTTACTATTTTGATTTTATGCCCCCTAAAAATACAAACAGCATCAAGAATTAGGCAAAAGTTAGTTAAACATAAACAGGGCTGTCTCAAATGAGGCAGCCCTTGTGTTTATCGGATTCTAATACCTTTATCCGCGCTCGCTTACGACCTTCTGTGCCCTGTCCTGAGCGATCTTGATAACAGACTGAAGATCCTTCTGGCCGGAGAAATAAGCCGGCATCTCTTCTATCAGGATAAGATTGATCGCAGCATCAACTGAATTCATACGCGAGCAGCTCAAGATGATGGCTTCAAAATTATCGATATCCTTTTCTGTGAACTTCATCCTGTTTGTCGCAGGACCACCTGTAGCCGGATCGCTTCCGAAGAAACTATCTCCACCCTGTCCGTTACAGTATTCGACAACTGCCTTTGCACCTTCTCTGAACGCCTTGCGGTTCAGTACGAGGTTGTCGCTCTTGGCAAGATTGAGCATTATCTCATCGCTCAGGAGCATCTTTACAAACTCTCCGCAGGCATCGGCACTCTTAGACTGCGCGGAAACTGCAATAGAGACATAAGGTTCTATCTCAGGTCCTCTTCCATCAGAGGAAGGAATGCCAAGAATAGCTTTTCCGCCCTTTGTCTGATAGATTCCGGTCAGATATCCTGTCACGCCGTAACAATAAGTAAGGAATGCCTCCTGCTGCTCAGCGACTCTGTCTCCCTTGAAGGAGAGAACACCTACAGCATTTTCGGCTCCTGACATCATGGTCTCACTTGCAGGATATGTGTTGTAGGGCTGACTCTTTTCGCGGACATTATCCTTAACATAATTTGCAAGAGCCTCAAATTCAGGACCGGTGAAATCGACTTTGCCGTTTACGATGAACTTATCATTCATAGCTGTAAACAGCTTTGTAAAATATACTCCCTGGCCATCCTGGATAAGATCTGCACCGTTTAAGGTCTTATTTACGAATTCCTTGTATTCATCCGTGGTAAAGCCTACACCGGATTTTCCGGCATACTTTGAATCTGTATGAATACCGTCGATCATGAAGCAGAACGGAAGCTGGTAAAGCTTGCCGTCATATTCTGCAGCTTTGACGATATTTGTGAAATACTTGTCGGAATCCAGTGTTCCGATGTACTTGTTGAGATCCACGAGATAATTGGAGTTATTAAGCTGTCCGAGATTTGCTGTGTTCAAAAGGATATCCGGACCTTCGCCGTTCAGAATATCCATGGCAAGCTCATTACTCATCTTGGCATTGCTCTTAAGGTTTGCACCTTCATACTCATCCGGAGTCTCCAAGCCTGTGTAATCGACACGGTCAGCACCAATATAGCGGTCACGCACTTCGATGAAGTGGGAACCGTTGGTATCATTAAACTTCTTGATGGCTTCACCGATCTGGTCATTAACAAAACCATAGGATGCATACAATTCAATGATGGTCTTGCCTGCGTGAGGATTGGAGGCTGCCCTCTCAAAAGTAACGATCACAAACTCCACACTCTGATTGTTGGCCTCAAATGCGTTCCTTCCGATGCTGCTTCCACAAAAAAGGAATGAATCGTCTGAACACTCAGCCAGATCAAGATAAGCCATGTTGGCTCTGTTGACATCACTCCAGCTGTAGTTGAACAATTCCTCTGTCGTCTTCTTAGTCATATCGATCTTTGATATTCCGTTAGGAGACGAGAAATAAACGGTCTGTCCTTCATCAGGTGAATATGTAAGGCCTACGTTGTCAATCTTGAGCCATGAATAATCTTTTGCATCTACAGACTTTGCGGAAAAGCTGACGAGGTCTACCTCGAAGAAATATGTCTCTTTATCAGACACCGCAGGTACAAGTATCTTGGTATCACTGAGCTTAAAGACAGCGGGAATATTAAAAAGATTCAATCCCTTTTCCCTGATGTCCACCTGGGCAATTTCCTGTTTGTCATCGAAAAAATGAAGGACATAGTATCCTTTATTCTCATCATCCCAGGTTATGCTCGCTCTTAATGTGTAGCCGGGAACCTTGCATACTTTCTCATAATTCATGTCCTGAACATCAGGAGAAAGCTCACGCTTTTCTAATTCCTTGCCGGTATCCGGATCAAAGACCTTCTCGACAACATGCGTCTCTCTTTTCGCGTCATCAAAAGAACTGGTACGGACTGTGAGCTTTCCGTCATCAAATGTGACTTTGTCAACGTAGCCGTTTTTCGCCATGTCCTTGGAAAGGTCTATAGTGCTTACCGTTTCTCCTGTTTTCTTGTCGATCAGAGTGACCAGATTGATAGAGTATTCGCTGAAATCGAACTTCTCCCAGTTGATATTGTTGCCGGTGGGCATCTTAAAAAAGCCGCTGGTGTAAACGGCAATATGGTCATTATCCGTACCCGAAAGCCTGCTCATGGTGTATTCAACGGGCTTTTTCGTATCGATCTTGGGAGCGACCTTAATGGTCTTGCTCGTAAACCACGGCATGTCAGCCGAGATCTTCTTGCCGCTGTTGGTCTTCTCTCTTTGCTGGGCATTCTTTTTGTTGCAGGCAGCAATTGGTAAGACCATCGCTGCAGCGAGCACCAAAGAAACGATCCTGACCTGTAATCTTTTCATAGTACTTTCTCCTTATCCCCGGTTATGGATCTTATATATCAATTGTAATTTCCAATTATATACGATATGCATCGTTTTTATGGCAATTGTTTGGTAAACAGATTAAATGGCAGTTACATGGCGCAAAAAAGCCTGCAGATCTTTAAGATTGCAGGCTTTTCTTATTGCTTATCAGGTTATCTTACTTACGCTCGTCCAGGACTTTCTGGGCTCTGTCCTGAGCAATCTTTATAACAGAAGCCAGATCCTTCTGCCCGAGGAAATATGGCGGCATCTCCTCGATCAGGATTATACTTATCGCTGTATCCTGGGTCTTCATTCCCGAACAGCTTGAGATGATCTTCTCGAGTTTATCCAGATCCTTTTCTGAGTATTTATATCTGGAGTTCTTTTGTGAGGGATCTACAGCAGCATATGTTCCCATGCCGGTGCTGCTCAAGTTATAGTATTCAATAGCCTTAAGACCGCTGGTTCTCAGTGCCTGGCGGTTTATAACAAGGTGTTCCTCGTTAGCCAGTTCCTCCTGGATCTCATCAGACAGAAGGATCTTTACGAATTCCACACAGGCATCAACATTTTTAGTCTGTGCCGAGACAGCTACTGAGCTGTATGCTTCGAAAAGAGGGCCTCTTCCGTCTGCAGAAGGAATACCCAGAATGACCGCATCGCCATTAATATTGGCAATGTTATAGAAAAATCCTGACAGACCGTAACTGCTGGTAAATGTTGCAACCTTGCTCTCCGGAGTGGACTCATTGTTATTCCAGGAGATGCTCTTTTCAGGAATATTGTTCTTTACGAATTCAGCAAGAGCAGCAAACTCAGGACCTGAGAAATCAGCCTTTCCTTCTTTGATGAATTTGTCGCTCATGGCACTGAAGACCTTTGCAAAATACATGGCCTGTCCTGCATCAATAAGGTCTTTGCCATTCATAGTCTGCTTAATGAACTTTTCGTATTCATCCGTGGTGAATCCGACGCCCGATTTGCCTGCGTACTTGCTGTCAGTGCAAATTCCTTCCAGGACGAAGCATACCGGCATCTGATAGAGCTTTCCGCCCGTTTTCGATGCTTCAATAAGATTGGTGAAATACTTATCAGAACTCATGTCCTGAAAATAAGGTGCAAGGTCTACCAGATATGAACTGCTGTTAAGCTGACGAAACTGGCTGATATCCAGCATGATGTCAGGTCCGTTGCCGTTTATAAGGTCAACAGCCAGTTCATTACCCATCTTGTTGTCGTTGTCGAGATACACCTTGTTGTACTCGTCATTGCTGTTTACTCTTAAAGCTTCCGTACGGATCTTCTTTGTGTATTTGTCAGTAACCTCAATATAGTATCCGCTGTTTGTATCATTGAACTTGATTATCGAATCAGCAACAGTGTCATTCATCTGACCGCCATTGACATAAAGATTCAGAATGGTCTTTCCGGCATGAGGGTTCTTTTCAGCCTTGGTGAGGCTCACTATACAAAAATCATATACTACACTGTCTCTTATAGCGGCCGTAGAATCCATCTTCTGTCCGCAGAGCAAAATGGAATTCTCAGAGCAATCGAAAATATCAAGCTGCGATAAATAGGTCCTGTTAACACCGCAGGAGCTGTAATTCATTACTTCATATGAACTCTTATTCTTCATGTCGATGCATGAAACTCCGCTATATGTCGTGTAATACGATTTGCCGTCAGGTGCGCTAAATGAACGTCTTAAGTTCTCAAGATCAAGCCATTCATATTCTTTGGAATCACAAGTCTTGATCTCCGCAGTATTGAGATCCAGATCATAGAACAGATCGCCCTTATCCGCATTTATGCATACCAGGGCATGTCCTTCGTTAAGATTCAGTACTGTAGCGATCTCAAAGAAATTGGTCGTATTGTCCTTGATCTCGGCCTTCTTGATACTGCCATCAGGCTGACCTACTTCCAGGACAAAAGCTCCTCTTCCGTTAGACCAGTCGCCTATGACCCTGACCTTCCTGCCTTCTATCGTGTAAGTTTTCGCTACGTTCTGATCACCGGATTTATCAGCATTTTGCACCTCTTGAAGCTTCCCTGTCTCAATATCGACTTCCTGTTCGACAGTAGTCATCTTAAAGGTCTTGCTGTCATACTTTGCGATATTAAGCTTCACCTTGCCGTTATTAAGGGTCGCTTCATTGATCGTGTCAAACATCGTAATGCTGCCTGACAGGTCTATTGTCTTTTCCGTGGTAAGAGTTTTCCTGTCAATAAGAGATAAAGAACAGATGACAGCATCATCCATATTCTCCGGTTTCATGTTTTCTTCCGTCATCTGGTAACGGCCTGTCGTTAAGACGAGCAAACACTTGTCATCTGAATCTGAGATACTCGAACGGCAGTACACTACTTTCTTCTTCAGATCGAATCCCAGATCTACAACATTGATCTTGCTGTCAAACCAGGTTGAATCTTCAGCAATCTTCTGTCCGCTGTGATTTCCTGCACTTGCGCCTGTGCCAGCTTGTCCATTTCCGCCGCCTTGTCCCGGCAGGTTACATGCAGTGAACGGCATTACCAACGCGAAAATCAGGGCAGCAGAAAGTGCCCGTAAGGTGATTTTTTTCATTCCCATTCTCCTTTTCGTAACACCTGACCCCCATATCTTACATCCGTCAGATGTTGCTTTTATAATCCCCAAAATAAAGAAATAAGGCGTTTTGCCTTATTAAACAGTTCGATTATAGCCTGATAAATAAGCAGCCTTACGGCAAATTTAAGGCAAAATAAAGTCCGCACCATTACAGTGCGGACTTTGATTGATCATAAGTTAGTTCAGTTAATTACCGAAATTACTCGATGATTGTAGAAACTGTACCAGCGCCTACTGTGTGACCACCCTCACGGATAGCGAACTTAAGACCCTGCTCCATAGCGATAGGAGTGATGAGGTCAGCTTCGATTGTTACGTGGTCACCAGGCATGCACATATCTGTTCCCTCAGGAAGCTTAATAACGCCTGTAACGTCTGTTGTTCTGAAGTAGAACTGAGGACGATAACCTGTTACGAAAGGCTTATGACGTCCACCCTCTTCCTTTGTAAGAACGTAAACTTGGCCTGTGAACTTTGTGTGAGGAG
>JAEEGJ010009188.1_pt1 | contig 26672 bp, 10 predicted proteins | sample 8958761 | NCBI WGS metagenome assembly JAEEGJ01 (sample SAMN16246546, study PRJNA631951) | gut metagenome | biome: gut microbiome; feature: rumen; material: RS-attached | host: Bos | place: Iran: Karaj | collected 2018-10 | reverse complement strand
GTCGTCAAATGTCTGAAGCTCGGTCCCGTTGACGACGAGCGTCTTGCCGCAGTCGATCAGAAGCCGCTGATAGGCGGAGAAATTGCCGACCGGAGTGCCATGCGCCGCCGTGCCGTAGCGATAGTAGCAGTTCAGGCTAGATGTGCCGGCCCCATCAACGTTAAGGATCCAGCAGCCTTCGCCGCGGGGCTTGACCCCGAACACGTCGAAATCCCCCGTCGTGTCTGGGCTCACGTCGGCGATGACGCGCGGATTGTCCTTTATGACACATTCTGTTTCAAAGTAGGCACCTTCCTGGATGTGGATGGCGTCCACGCGCTGGTCATACGCTGGCTCCACCGTGCCGGATGCCGGCGCGTAGAACTGGTCGTTCGCGCGGTCGTAGAGCCCGCAGACGCCGTTCTTCTCGGCCGGCAGGAAGTCGCGCACGAGGACTCCGCCGTCCCAGAGCTGGAACGCCATGAGCGTGAACCGATGGGCATCCTCGGTTCCGGGAATCGTCATCGTCGTCTCGTTGGACGAGAAATCATAGTCGTTGACGGACTGGAGCTCCTCTCCGTTCACGACAAGCGTTTTGCCGCAGTCGATGTCGAGGCGCTGGCGGGCCGAGTATTCGCCGACCCCGCCGTTGTTCGACGCCGTGCCGTGGCGATAGTAGAAGCTTGGATGGTAACCGCCAGTCGTGGTGCCGTCGACGTTGAGAATCCAACAGCCCTCGCTGCGGTGCTTGACCCCGAAAAGGTCGAAGTCGTAATTCAGCTCCGCGACGCTTATGCTGGCGATGACACGCGGGTGGTCCTTGACGACATAGCCCGTGTCGAAGTAGACGTTGTCTGGAATGTATATCGCGTCCAGAAGCCGGTCGTATTGTCCAGCCACCAGCGTTGCCGCCAGGGCAGTCGCCGTTGCAAACAGTATTGATTGCCTCATTTGACTTCCTCCAAGTTTGCGGGGCCATGCGACGATACGCATCATCCATCGTTTGCGCCGCATATTGCCACGCCTTAAATCCATTGTTATTCTATCATTTCGCGCGAAGAGATGTTAGCATTATTCGCGAATAAAAATATGCCTAATTTGCGAACTAACGGAAAACCTGCTATGATTATCCCATGGTAAAACCCACTCCCATGGCAGCCTCATCCACGCCCCGCCGTATTCTCTTCCTCGGGGACTTCTCATATTCCTCCACGAAGCCCATCGTCTCAGGGGCCATTCGGTTCCTCGCCGAACATCCGGAGGTGGCGCTCCACATCCACGGAGCACATCCCGGTGACGATGACTACGAGTACGGGTTCGACTCCGAGGTCGATGGCGTGATCACTTGCGTCGGCACCTACCAGCGGCATATTAGGGAACTCGCCAAGACCAAGGGAATCCGCCGTTTCGCGTTCGTCTGCTCTCCATGCGACATGACGGCCCTGAAGAGCCGTTCGATCTCACTCTTGTGCGATGACGCGGCCATCGCCAGCGCCGCCGCGTCGCTGCTCGTTCGCCACGGGCTCAGGGCTTTCGGCTATGTCGGTGCGCGGCTGGACGCCAGACGGGCCGGATGGAACGCCGCGCGGCGCGAGGCGTTCCTCAAGACTCTCGACGCCCTCGGATTCCAGGCGGACGTTTACAAGTCGCCGCCGAAAAAGGCCGGGGCCGTGGCCGAGTTGGCCGCGCTCGCAGCCTGGCTGCGGGCCCTGCCCAAGCCATGCGGACTCTTCGTCGCGTACGACCAGCGCGCCATGCGCGTCCTCAACATCTGCCGCGCCGAGGGCATAGCCGTTCCCGAACAAATCCAAATCGTCAGCGCCGACAACGAGGAGTGGATTTGCGAAAGCACCTTGCCTACGCTCACCTCGATAGAACCCGACTTCGAAGGAGCCGGGTACCGCGCGGCCGAGGCGTTGCTCGCCATGATCAACAATGCAGAATGCAGAATGCATAATGCACAATGCGAGGGCGCGGCAGGAGGTGCCGTGGAGACGTTCGGGGTGCGGCGTGTCGTGGAGAGGATGTCGACGACCGATGCGCACGGAAGCCTAAGCAGGGCGGTCAGGGCGCGGGACTACATCAGAACGCACGCCGGGGAGCCGCTGTCCGTGGCCGCGGTCGCGAAGAAGCTCTGCTGTTCGACGCGGATGCTCCAGAAGAGCTACAAGGCGGTCTACGGCGCGACTGTCCGCGACGACATCGCCGAGGCGAAGCTTGAAAAGGCGAAGCAACTGCTTGTGGAATCGCGCGTCCCGCTAGGCGAGATCCCGGGGCTTGTCGGCTTCGAGTCGGCCCCCTACTTCACGCGCTTCTTCAAGCGCCGCACCGGCATGTCCATGCGTGAGTGGCGCCGGAGGGCAGCTGGTTCGGGTGGTTGAACGACCCAGACACCCCACCAAGCTCACCGCATCCCTTGCCGAGCCTTTTCGACTTCACGGACGGTGTCCTTTACCTCCGGGGAGTCGGGCAGGAGTTCGAGCGCGCGTCTGGCGTTCTTTTCCGCCAGGTCGAACTTGCGCGTCATCATCTGCGCGATGGCAAGGTTGTTGAAGAAGGTCGGTTCGTCGGGCCGCCGCTTCGTGCAGCGCTCAAGGTAGACCTCGGCTTTTGAGTACAGTTCGTCGACAAAGTAGAACATGCCTATGGCGAAGTTGGCGTCGGCGTTGCCGGGGTCTGTGGCCAGAACAGCTTCGGCGTATGGCTTCGCCGCCGTGAAGTCGGCCCGTTGCAAAGCCTGGCGCAGGTGTTCGCGCGGCGACATCGTGCGAAGGGCGCGTATGCCGGCCTTGCCGATGCGCGCGTTCAGACTGCGCAGTGACGGGTTCCTCTTGTCAAGTTCCTCCGCGAAATCGGTCTCGCGCAGCGCCGTCGCGGTGTCGCCCGCCAAGTCTGCCGCGACAGCGCGCGTCTTGGCCATGCGCGCCAGACGCCACATGACACGTACAAGGCTCTCTTCCACGACAGGATCGGCCGTCCGGCCGAAGACGTCCGCTTCGCATAGGTCGTGAATGCGTTCGGAAAGGTCCCTGGCGACTTTGACGCCGCGCTCGGCTTCGCCGGGCGGGAATCCGGCCGGACGCGCGAGCAGACCTGAGCATGGCGGCAGAGGCTCCTTGGTCTGTCTCCATAATTCGAATCCGATTTGGACGGCTGAATTGGTGAGGTTTTGCGGGAAGTCCCGCTTCCACGCCTTGAGCGTCGACGAGGCGCCGTCCTTGAGCGCGATTCTCTCCTCCTCGCCGACTGCGCCACGCAAACGGATGTAGCTTTCGCGCGGTCCCGTCCCAGCAACCATTGGAAGCGCGCTGACAGGCCGTCCGGCGCGAAACGAGGCAAGCTCTATTCCTTCGTCAAGGGCGCCGTCTGTGAATATCCATTTCACAGCGCCGCTTTCTCGTGCGACCTCGCGGACATAGTCTCGGACGATTCGCATGGCGTCACGCCGGATTGCGCCGTACCGGCCTGGAATCGTGATAATCATAATGACCGCCACCGCCAGGGCGAAGAAAGGGTCTCTCTTCTTCCGCGGCGTCGCGGCCGCAGAGGCGCGGCACCAGAAGTTGAAGCCGAACGCGGCAAGCGACAGCGCGGCCGTGCAAGCCGAGAGAAAGATGGAAAGGACAAGCAGTTCCCGCGAATGGACCGCGACTTGGTCGGACCAGCGCCAATACCAGGCGTGTGAAATCATGGAAAGCTGCGATATCGCGAAGACAAAGGTGACGCCGAGGATTCCAAGGCCCGCCTCCTCTATTGGGTGATCTTCGTCAAGCGCGGCCGAAACATGACTCGCGGAGAGAACGAGAGGCGCGGCGGCTATAGCCGCAAAACCAATCCAGCCAAACATGTTTGCTGACGCAACGACTGAAAAGACGTAGGATAGCGCATAACGCGCCGGAAGGGAGGGGGTTGACCAATCCCAGACATCAAGTCCGCCAGTGGCCACAAAGGAGCGAATCGACAGTATGGCCGCGCAAACCACCCCGGAAAACCACATTGCGGCAGGAAGTGCGACAGGCGTTCCCGATGCGACCTCCTCGTCCTCGTACACATGCGACTTGCGAACAAGGACCAGCAACTGGCGCAAGGCGATGACGGCGCCGAACGTCAGAAGGATGCCCGTGACATATTCGCCGGAGATGAATCCAAAGAGAAGCATCGACAGATTCAGCCGCCACATACCTCCAATCCGCGCGTAGCGGGCGAGAATAAAAGAAGCGATTACCAGTTCCAGAATAAAGACCCCGGCCGGGGACAGCGATTGCCCCGCCACCCAGATTGGATCGCCGCACGACAGGATTACCGCTCCCACGAAGGAAACAAGGGGGGCTATGACGTTGCGCCAGGCGATGGTACGGCTAAATTGGCGCACTGAAGCGGCCAGTGTCTCGCGGATGAGAAGATAGGCGAACAAGGCAACCAGTCCTGCGGCGGCCACACCGGCGACTCGAAGCGCAAAAACGGCATCGTCAAACGGCAATCGGCGAAAGAACGCATTGGCGATTGCGCGCCAAATTCCAGGACACATGCCAACGGGAGGGCGCAGCCCCGATGCGATCGCGATATCGGGCCATAGATCCGGATGTGCGCACGGGAAGCGCCAAAGGACGTGGAGGAGCGACACGAAAAGGCCGGTGCCGAGCGCGAACAATGTGTCAAGGCGCCTGGGATGGTCGGCCATGTAGCTGGCCGGCGAACGAGAACCATTGTCATCGGCCTCGTCCACGTCGTCCACCTGGGTTTCATCCTCCCATGTCTCGTCATTGTCCATGCGTGTCGAAAGATCTAGAGTTCGCCGAAGAGCGCGTGGAGCTTGTCGTTGTTGACGGGCTTCGAGAGGACTTTCTTGAAAAGCTTCATGTCGTAGGTCGAGCCGACGTCGACGTCGGCCGTGATCGCGACAATCGGGATTTCGGCGAGGCGGCGGTCGTGGTTCATCGCCTCCGCGAGCTGCGAGCCGTCCATGACCGGCATCCACATGTCGGTGAGGACGAGATCAGGAATCCAGTCCTCCATCACCTCCAGCGCCTGCTGGCCGTTCTCGCCGTAGCGGACGTCCTTGACGCCGAGATTGCCGAGGTGGATGCCGAGGACCTTGCGGTTCACGACCATGTCGTCCACGACGAGGACGCGGTTCGGCATGATCTGCATCACGTGGTCGTCGTCGGGGGTGGAAGGCTTTTCGCCGGGGACCATGGTGAGTCCCGGAATCTCGATGTGGAAAGTCGTCCCCTCGCCCAGCTTGCTCTTGACGTCGATGACGCCCTGCCCGGCGTCAATCATGCGCTTGACGATCGGGAGGCCGAGGCCCGTGCCCTTCATCTCGCCGGCGTTCTCGTACATGCGGGTGGCGATGTCCTGGACAAAGGGGTCGAAGAGCCGTTCCAGTTTTTGCTGGGAAATGCCGCAGCCCGTGTCTGTGATGTCAATGACGAGGGTCCCTTTCTCCTCGACCCAGTCGACCTTGACGGTGATCTGCCCCACTTCGGTGAACTTCGCGGAGTTCCCGATGAGGTTGATGAGAACCTGCCGGAGTCCCTGCTGGGAAAGGCGTAGGACCGGAATCGGCTCCGGCGGGGTCTGGATGACGAGCTTTACGCCGTGCCGGCGGACGCGGTAGCCGAAGATGGCGGGGATTTCGCGGAGTATCCGGTTCACGTCGCACGAGCCGCTGCGCATGTCCATGGCGCCTGCGTCGAGTTTCGAGAGGTCCAGGATGTCGTTGATGAGTTCAAGGAGGGCGTTGGCGCTGAGAATGATGCCGCTGATGTATTCGCGGCGGCGCCTTTCGTCATGCTGCGCTTTCGCGAGGAATTCCGCAAAGCCTATGACGGCGTTGAGCGGGGTGCGCAGTTCATGGGACATCATGGCGAGAAAGCGCGTCTTGGCGGCGGCGTGCTGCTCGGCGAGTTCGGCGGCCTCGTTCGCGCGACGGGCTTCGTGGCGGAGGAGGAGCAGCATGACGCCGGCGAAGACCAGAATCAAGGCAAGGACCACCACGACGATCAAGAGAATGAGACGCGACAGCTGTTCGCGCGTCCGGCCAAAGACGCGGTGGACCATCTGGCGCTCCGCCGTGGCCTCCACGAACATGTCCTGGAGATGCGTTGTCGCGATGCTGGAGAGGACCTTTCTCAGGATGGAGACAAGCTCCTCAGGAAGGTCCCTGCTGGCGAAGAGCTCGAACTCCGTGTTGGCGTCGTGGACGCCGATGAGCTTGAGGTAGCTTTGCGGAACCGGCATGGAGAAAATGGATACGGCCCCGTAGACGGCCTGGCCGGCGTGTTCCGGGAAGGGAATCCAAAGCTGCGTCTCCCCGCGCAGGAACTTCGCCTCGGCAGTCTGGATGCCGGTCTGCGCCTGCGGCACGAAGTGAAGCCCCGTCTTGTGGTTCAGTTCGTCAAGGAAGAGCTTGACGACGCCGGTGGGCTTGCGGGTGTCGCGGTCGATGATCGTGAAGGGCCATGGAGAGAAGTCAATCATGATGGGGGTCGGATCCTTGGCCCGTTCAGCGAGCCACTTCGCCTCGGAAAGCGACAGAACGGACAATTCGCTGCGCACCCCGTAGTGCTGCTCGCTCATCATGCGCATATAGCGGGGGAGGTCGTCGCAGATTTCCTCCAGGGCCGTCTCAAGGTCCTCGAACACCTCTTGTCTGTCGGGCGCGGCGCAGATGTACATCGGGTGCGACGCGAAAAGGTGGAGCGCCCGGCTGTCCGCGAGGTCGGGCATTTCGACGTCGACGATGGCGTCGATCTCGCCGCTTTCGTAGGCCGCGAGCAGTTGCTTGTCGGAGTGGAACTCGACGCACTTGATGTTGGGATCGCCGCTGAACTGCCGCTTCGCGCGTTCGCTGCTGACCGTTCCGCCGAGGAGTCCCACCTTCATGCCATGCCAGGTGGAGGGGTCCCCTTCGACGTAGGGGCTGTCGTTGTGGGCCCAGAGGTAGACGCGCAGCATGCCGATCGGCGTGTGGGGGTAGAGGAAGCGCTGGCGGCGCGAGGCCGTGAAGCCGATGCCGCCCAGAAGGTCGAGGCGGCCGGTGGCGACGTCCTCGACGCTTTCGTCGTAGTTGCCGTAGACGTAGTCGATCGACCAGCGCGTGTGGCCGCAAAGGGCTTTCAGCCAGGTCTCAAGGGCGCCGGAGCGCTCCCCGTCGGGCGAGACGCTGAAGAAGCTGCCGCGGCTGTAGGCGGCGAGGCGGACGCGGTGGGCGGGCGTGGGAATGCCGAGCAGCTCGTCGCGCCATTTGTCAATCTTGTCGATGTGGTCTATGTAGAAGTCGCGATAGGCGGACGAAAGGGCCTTCATGAGTTCCGGCCGGTCCTTCCGGACGGCAAAGAAGACGTTCCGCTCGCCGATCGGGACGATTTCGACGAGTCCCTCCGGACGCATGCCCAGGGGGGTGTAGAGGAAGAGCGCGTCGACCTCGTTCGCGCGGAGCGCCGCGACCGCCTCCGCGCTCGTCTTGTACTCGATGTATGTCGGGGAGAGATCCGCACGGTCGAAGTAGTCCTCGCGGTCGCGGTTCGCCCCCTGCGAGACGGGCGAGTAGCCGACGCGGAGCTTGGGCCAGTCGGTGATCCTCGACGACATCATCGCCATCTTGCGGTCCGCCGTCGTGTAAAGGGCGAAGTGCATGCGGCCGAGAGGCTGCGTCGGGAAGTTGTACTTCTCCAGGAGCGACGGGGTGCGGAAGGCCGAGCAGATGACCTCGGCTTCCGGGTCGCACATGCCGTCCGCGCCGAACGGAATCCGCGTCGCCTCGATTCCGGCACTCTTGAAGACCTCCGCCATGACATTGCGGCAGAAGGCGCTGTCCTGCGCCGCCCAGACGTCGAGACCGTCGTCACGGACGCAATCCGCGAATTTGACTGCCCCGTCCGCGAGGGCGGGGGAGACAGGCAAGATGAGAACTGATGCAAGGAGGAAGTGTCGAATGCTGGTTTTCATCACAAAAAAACTCCAGAACGAGTATACATGATTCTACCAACATTTTCGGCGGTTCGCAAACAAAAACGATGAAAAAGCTGAGCTGGACCCCTAATATAATATGGCATTGTGGTACAATTGGCGGCATGCAATTCCCGCTCATACATACTGGCCGTCGTTTTTTCTTCTTCACATTCGCTGTGGAGGGGCGACGCCCCATCCTTTCGCGGCTTGAGCGCAGTGCCAAGCGGCCGCTCCTGCTACCCGCCGGCGAGCAAATCGTAGCGCTTTGGCGCAGGCTCCACGAAATCGAACCCCATTTCACAGCCTCCGATTTCGTGATCATGCCAGACCATGTGCATCTGCTGCTGATTGTGAACTCGGAGGGTGAGTTCAGGTTCAATCCACTTGTGTTTGCGCATTGGTTTTTGCAAGCGACGGGGGCGATGCCGAACCTCCTACGACCGACGGGGCACATCCCCGAACCCCTTTGCTTCCCGACACCACCGGCGGATTGGTGGCATTACTACGAGCCGCAGCCAGGGGTTCGGGGGCGGCAAGCCCCCGTCGGTCGTAGCGCCCCATTGATTATGTGGTCCCGCGACTTCTGGGTCGACATCACCTTCGACTCGCGGCAGCTGGCCGCTGTACGCCGCTACATCAGGATGAACCCGGCACGCTATTTCTGGAAGCTGGACAACCCCGACATGTTCAAGTTCCGCGCTAATCTGCGCCACCCTGCTCTAGATCCGTCGCTTGTCTGGTCGGCCGTGGGCGACATCACGATTCTAGCCTCGCCCTTCCTCTACCTCGTGCGGCTCACGATGAAGAAAACGGCGGCGGAGCTGGAAGATGAAATCGTCGCCCATGTAGAACGCGCCAAACATGGTTGGACACCGGTGTGTGGCTTCATATCCCCCGGCGAGCGCGAATTCGAACGACGGCTCAAGGCATTGCCCAACTCACGCTGGATCAAGACCGTGCCATACGGCCTCCCAGAACGATACGATCCTTCTGTCGAGGATTCGCGCTGGCTCGCAGCGCACCGCCAGCTAGTGCTGAGCTCCTTTGACCGCGCCGATCTCACACCTTTTAAGATTACGCGCGCAGGATGCCTTGCAATGAACGAGCGGATAGCGGCGATGGTACAGGCCACGAACGACGGGGCACATCCCCGAACCCCTGCCGCCGGGAGCTCGGGGCGGTAAGCCCTGCCACTGTCGGGGCGGCAGGCCCCTGCCATAGCCAGGGGTTCGGGGGCGGCAGGCCCCCGTCGGTCGTAGCCACTACTCTGCGTCGGGCCAGACGCGCGGCCAGGCGATTATAAAGCCCTCGCCGCGGCGCGTGTACCAGAAGCCGGTGCCGGCGGGGATGGTCACGTCCGTGACGCGGGTCGGGACAATCCTGCCCTTGGCCGGGTCGTACACCGCGTGAGAGTAGCCCCATGCGCCGCTGCGCCATGTCAGCGTAAATGGTGCGAGGCCTTCGCGCGGCACGGTGATGGTGTCGGTGGTGCCAGGCTTGCCCTGCCAGTCGATGTCGTTGATCGCGACATCGCCCAAGGTCGGGTTCGCGATGAGCGTGGCGGTCGGGCTGGCAGTTGTGCCGCCTGCGATTTCGGAGGCATACTCTCCGCCCGTGTATCGGCCGACTAGGTAGAAGTGGTTCGTTGCGCTGGCACTGCCAGGATTCGCCCGGATGAGCCAGAAGGCGTAGCCCGGAGTCATCTGCGTCGTTTCAGCCTCGCTGATCGAGATGCCGTCTTGCGTGACCGTCGTCAAGGCCTTCCATGACGTGCCGGAATCGCGCCTCCATCCGCAGTACTCATTCTCCGCCGCATCGTAGGCGACGATCATGTCGCTGGCCGAGAGGCCGTTAGGGTTCACCACGTCGGAAACGGATATGTCTGTGTTGATCGCCTCGTCCTTCGCCATTGACATCCACGGCGCCACCGTCACGGTGTTGGTCAGCGGGCTTGAAACGCGCAGGACGCCGACCGTCGCGACCGACGCGAGCACCGCCGTGCCGGTGTCGAGCGCGTTGGTCGGGACCAGCACGATGTTGAAGACGTAGAGTCCGGTCGGATCTTCCGGGCCGAGCGGCACGTTCGTCTCGTATTTGTCCGTGACCTCTCCGGGGACGAAGTCCGTGTCGTTCCGCCTCCTGAGCTTGCTGTCGAGGCGGTAGCGGATGTTCAGTCCCGTGTTGCGCAGCCCTGCGACGCCCGGGAAGTGGACGACGAAGGAGTCTTCCTTCACGCGGTCGCCGCTCTGGACGACCGCCGAGACGAGCTTCTTGCTGAAGTCGGTGCGTTCGATGACGTAGTTCTGCCAGAGCTTGAGGCCGTTCGCCTGGACCTCGTCGAGCTTCGCGTAGCGGTCGTCTCGGACGGCGAACTGGGCTCCCGTCCATTTCGTCGCATTGAGGAGCCAGCCGGGGTCGGACACATTGATCGGGGTGCCGTAGCCGCTCTTGCCGTCCATGTTCACTTTGTAGTCCCACTCCTCGATCGTGAAGGTGCAGTTCGTCGTGAAGGAGGTGTGGTTCGGAGCCGACACGCGGTAGTAGAGCTTGTACGTGCCCGGCTTGATGAACGACGGCACTTCGGACTGCCACTCGCCGGCGGCGTCGCGGAACTCGCTGGTGAGCGGGTTGAGGTCCGGACGCACATGACCGAAGACGTTCGTCGTGATTTCGGGTACCTGCGCCGCGTTTGTGAAGGGCAGGTTCGCGGCGCTGATCGTCGCCGAAAGCGGGGCGGGATCGACCGTGATCATGAAGGTGCCGCGCGTGTCGTCGTGGTTCGGGGCGGAGGCCTTGAACTGGATGATGTGCGTCCAGATGTCCGAGTAGGTCGTCGTGATGGTGCTGGACCAGTCGTTCGTCCCCACGCGGTACAGGTAAGTGACGGGCTGGTCGTTGCGGAGGCCCACCACCGTCGTGTCGAGGCTCGTGACATTGAAGTCCTCGCCCGTGTAGATGGTGTGGGCGTCGGCGATGGTGACCGTGAACTGCGCGTTGGTGACGGCGTACCGCGAGCCCGTGTAGATGAGTTCGTAATAGTACGGGACGGCTTCGGTCATTGGGTCGCCCGTATTCGGATCTGTGGCCTGTTCTCCCGTTTCAGGGTCAATTACGGGTATGTGGTGGAAGTACGTCTGCCCGCCGTTGCTGAGCGCGAGCGTCCCCTGGACGATGTCGTACTGTCCCGTTGGCGAAAGGGAAGTCACCTCGCAGGACGGAGAACCGGTGAGATGTCCACCCTCGCTCTGCCATTTGTCCAAACCGGGACCCTCGGTATAGCCGCCGTAGCTCATCGTGTACGACAACGCCTGCAGATCGTCGCCGTAGCATCCAATCTTCGCATCCGCGTTGACATAGACGAGAAGCGTGTTCGTCGGCACGGCGGAAATGAGGTTGAGGTACTGGGAACGTTGCGAGTAGCACACGACAGCGTTGTTCGTCACAAGCGCTAGGCGCATGTAGTAGTTGGTGTCGACCGGTGACCACAGCGGGAACTGGGTTTCCGTCTCCACGTCGTCGGGATAGATCGAGCAATTGCCAAGGTTTACGGCGCTGACCCCCGCCTTACCGAACGGATTGCCTCCCTTGATGTCGGACTCCGTACCGTAGAGCGCGTAAAGATCGACGGTGTCGGGGTCGAGATGGGATGTCGTCTGCAGGAACTCGATGGTCGCCTTGTGGTTGTTCCAAGTCGCCGCGGGGAAGATGACGCGGGGTTTGTCGATCGTTTCAAGTTCGACGATCAGCTTTGAAAGGAAGTACTTTGTCCCCGCCTCGTTGCCGGTGGCGATGCGGATGTAGTAGACCTTGTCGCGCTCCAGGCCCTCTGTCGCCGGAATTGTGAACTCGCCGTCGTTCGTGGCCTTCCCCGTTCCAAGGTCGAGGAAATGCACGTTTGCGCCGGTTGGCGCTTCGTCGCCTTCGAGATCAGCCCTGTTCTCGCTCCAGTAGCAGTAGAGGCGCGCGTCCGGAGCCGTGTCGTAAAGGCTGTAGAACACATTGGCGTAGTCCTGCGAGGGGTCATTGTCGTCATCCTCCTTGTGAGGCATGTGCCACGTCGCGCCGGTGAGGCGGATGGCCGGAACCTCAAAGGAGGCGATCTCATCGGAGTACATAAAGGAGTTGGCGTCCTTGCGGGCGACGATGCGCACCCAGTAGGTGTAGCCGACGGCGGGCGGCGTGAAGGTCGTCGCCGCGATGCCGATGGACCCCTGCACCTCCTTGACCATCTCGCCGTTGCCGGCGAGAACGTCCTCCTCGCTCACGGTGCTGTAGAGGACGTAGATGTCGTTCGTCTGGGCCTGAATGCCGGCCCAGTAGGCACGGTAGGTGATGTCGGCGTAGCCCTTCTCGTCGGTGTAGTCGCAGGACGTCATCGTGATGCGCGGCTCCTCGGAGATCGGGTCGCGTCCGTGCGCCTCGTAGGAGATCAGCACCACGCCGTCGCCGCCGTGGCCGCCCTGCCAGTAGGTGCTGTCGGTTTCATCAATGACTTTGCCATTGGCATTGTCACTGCCTTTGGCGCGGCTGCTGCCGCCACCGCCGCCAGCGCCGGTGTTCGGGACACCGGAGGTCGCGGGGGTGCCGTTGCGGACGTCGGCTGCGTCGCCACCGATGCCTGAGCCGCCGCCACCCGGCTTTGTGAAGTTGTCAGTCCCGTCGGAGGCAACTGCCGTACGATAGATGTAGCCACCGCCGCCGCCCGCGCCGTAGAAAAGCGTCTCGCCGGAAATGGCACATCCCACGCCCACGCCGCCAGCACCGCCGGCCGACCAGGCATCAAACGTTGCGCCGAGGCCGGCGCGTCCCGCGCCACCGCCGCCGCCCGCCGCGACTTTGCCGATTGAACCACCCGCGAACTGGTCGTTCCCGCGTCCGCCGACATGGCCGAAGGGACGGAATTCCTCGGGGAGCCCCAGCATGGCTTGTTTTCCGCCGTCGAGAGCATATGTCCCGCCGCCACCAGATGCACCATCCGCACCAATGGCAATATTTGTGATGGCGACATTCCTAGTATAAGCATAACTTCCGCCGCCGCCGCCGCCGTGCATGCGGATCAAGGGGTGCGCCTCGTCGCTTGCCAGCGCGAAATAGGAGATTTCGCCATTTTCGCTACGCTCCGTCAGGTTCGACGCGGCAATGCCGCCCTTACCCACTTGGACGCGGTAGACCGTACTCGTCGTCACCGGGAACGACAGGCTGTGAAAGACGCCGCCGCCGCCGCCGCCGCCGCCAACCTTGTAGCCGCCCGCGCCGCCGCCGCCCACAACAAGAATCTCCACGTTCGTCACGTAGTCCGGCGACGTGAAGGTCCAGCTGCCGGTGCGATAGCGGTGGACGAACTTGTCGCCAAGGCGGAAGAGTTCGCCGTCGACCTCCCCAAGCTGCATATTGCCGTTTGTGCGGAACTGTCCGACGTGCTCGTGGTTCTGCCTCTCCAGGCCGTCGACCACGTTCACGGCGCGGATGGTGAAGTTGTAGAGCATGTCCTGCTTGAGGCCCGTCACCGGGATTGAGAAGTAGTCACCGGCTTCGAGGCCGCTCGCAAGCGTCGTCCAGGTTTCCGGCTGCTGCTCGCCGTCAACCCAGAGCTGGTACTCGATGCGGCACTCGTCGGCCCCCGCGCCGCAGTACGTCACGGTACCGGCGAACTGCACGTAGGCGTAGCTCACGTCGAGGATCGTGTCGGGCAGTCCCGCGCCGTGCTCCCAGACGACGACCGGCACGAGCGAGTCGGTGCCGCGGCTGACCGTCCCCTTCGTCACGAACCGATTGTTGTTGTTCCAGTTGACCGCCTGCAACGAGGAATAATATTCCGCCTTGATCCAGTCAGCCGAGCGCATGCCCTTGGAGTAACGCGCCTCGTCGACGAGCCCGTTGAAGGCGCCGGTGCCGTTCTGCTGTCCGCCGATGACAAGATGGTCGTATGTGGCTCTCGCGTCGTTCACGACAGGATAGTTGAGATGGAAACCGCCAACCGTGGTGGACAGTTCCTCACCGTTTAGATAGGCGTGGAAGAGCTGGTTCGTCGTGCCGTCCAAATTCACGCTGCCATCGTAGATGAACGTCCAGTAGTTCCATCCCGTGGATGACATCCCGCTAACTTTGAAAATCTGGAACTTGTTCTTCTCGGACGATCCGGACCAGACGCGAAGCTCCGTTGTGGTGTCTTTTTCATCGTACTGGATACCCCAGCCCTTGTCAGCGTCCTCGCTCTTGCGGGAGACGAGGTACGCCCATTTCGGTGGCGTTGCCGCCAGCTTGTACCAGCCGGAGAAGGTGAAGACGTTGCCGACGCCCGTGCGGAGGATGTCGTCGTGGTCGAAGGCGATGATGCGGCCGTAGGATGACGACGACCCCGGTGTCTGCGCCACACGCCGCGCATAGCCGATGCGTCCGTTGCCGTCCGCCGTGGACATCGCATGCGTCTCGGTTTCGAAGTCGTTGATCGTCGAATCCTTGAGATTGACGACGCCATCCCCGCGCTCGTTCATGTGCCACACGCCGACATACCGCTCGAACGTGTTGCCCGGATCGGGCGGGGTTTTCAGAAGCGGGCTCCTGTAGCACATCGTGAAGGTCGTCCCGTTGTTCATCTCGGGGAGGCGCACCCAGAAGAGCGACATGCCGTTCTTGTTCCACGTGTCGATCTCGTGCGGGATGATGTGGCCCTTTTCGTCGACAAAGGCGATGTCCTTGCCGTCGTAGTGGTAGAAGTCGTCGTATGTGAAGCCGTTGGTGTCCTTGGCACGGACCTCGACCAGCACAGGGAAGTTCGTGAGCGTCTCGGTGCCGGTGTAGCCCGTCACGGTGAACGGCAGATAGCGCTCGAAGTCGTTGGCCACCCAGAAAGTGTTCGTCCCGTCGTCGAAGAAGTGCGTGTATTCGGAGCCGATCTCCTCGCCCTGCTCGCCCTCCGTCTTGAAGGTGCCGGAAACGGGCGCGGTTTCGCCGTTGTCTCCTACGGCGCGCAAGATGTAGGAATAGGTGGTGCCCGGAGCGAGGGCCACGCCGACGGAAGTCTCGCGGATGACGGTGTTGACGGCGTCGTCCTTGGCCAGTCCTCCCTCAATCGATATCCACCGCTCCGGCTCCGCGTCTCCCGAAAGCCAGATCTTCGCCTGGATGTCGCATGAAGTCGCGTCGCCGAGCGCCCTGACCGTGGCGCCGATCTTGACATAGTCGTACCCGACTTGCGCGATGCCCGTCGAATCGATCCACAGGATTGTCAGTCCGGGTTCCGTCGTGAACGTGCCAGTGACGGGGGTCGTCGTCTCGCCGTCGTTGGCGACTGCGCGGAGCGCGTAGTTGTAGGTGGTGGCGGACGCCAGCCCGCCCGTGGCGACCTCAAAGGCCGCGGCGCCAAGCACGTTCGTAAGCGTCGTCCAGCTCTCCGGCTCGGCCGCGTCGCCCGCCCAGCACTTCCACTGGACCTCGAAGGATGCCGCATCGCCCAGCGTCGCGACCGCACCGGCAACGATGACTTGATCGTGATGGATTTCCGAAAGGCCTGTCGACTCAGTGACCGTGGACCATGCGACCGCGAAGCCGGCCAGCGTCGTGAAAGAGCCCGAGACGGGCACGGATCCCGCATTGACATCTCCTCCTCCCGAAGCGCGCAGTTTATAGTTGTAGACGGTATTCGGTGCCAACCCCGATTGGACAACCGAGAAGGCATCGGCGACAACAAGCCCGTTCGTCAGCGTCGTCCAATTCTCCGGCTCGGTTCCGCCCGTCGCCCAGACCTTGCACTGTATCGAGCAGTTGGCAAATCCTCCGCAGTCCGTCACCGTTCCCTCAAAGGCGACATAATCATGATGGATGTACAAAACGCCCGGCGAGGAGCCGGAACCGTTCATCCAAGTCACCTCGGGCTGAGCGGGTGTCACGAATTCAGCGTTGTTCACGGTGTCGTAGTCGGCCTTGATCCAGTCGGCGCTCACGATGCCGGGCCGCAGTCGAACCTCGTCCATGTCGCCATTCAAGCGGCGGCCTTTCTTATTCGCGGGCGAGCTGCCATACTGATCCTGCGTTGAACAGCCGATTCCGATATTGGCATTCTCCTCCAAGTTTACGGGAAATACGAGATTCTTTGATTCGACAAAGGAGCCGTTGATGTAGAAGTCATACGCCGCCACTCCGCCATTTGTTTGATCCTTCCAGATGACATCAACCTTTTTCCATGTGCGCGGATTGCTGGTCTTCTCGGCCAAAGTCGTTCCCACGCCGGCATCCGTCAGAACAGCTTCGCCAGCTGTAAATGCGTCTTGAGTAGTTTTGGGATTGCCGCCGGAGAACATGCGGACTCTGGATGGCGGATCGCCCTCATGGAATTGCACACCCCACGAGTAACCATAGTCACCCTTGCGACGGCCGAGCAAATAGGAATACGACACCGTCCCCTGGGCACGCACCCAGAAGGAGGCATGGAAGTCCGTGCCAAGAGAGTCGGCAACAGCCTTCTTCGCGGCATCCGATTTGACATCGACGATAATGCCGGCAGCATGGTTGTTGTCTTTCGCGATACGGCGGGCCCGTCCAATTGCACCGTTACTCTCGTTGACACCTTCGCCGACCGTAGTCGTGCCATCAAGTCCGTTGGGGGAAGAATCCGCTATTGGGTTGCTGGTGCCCGTCTCGCTCAAGTGCCAGACGCCGACATAGTCGCCCCAGGGGTTGGGGTTTTCGACCATGGTGTCGAGCGCGGCCAACGCATCGGTCAAACGGTAGCACATGTAGAACATGGTTCCCTGCGTCATGCTGGGCAACTTGACCCAGACGAGCGACGTGCCGCTCGTGGTCCATGTATCGACTTCCGACGCGAGCCGTGTGCCATCCGCCGCGAAGAAGGCCAAGTCTCCGCCCTTTGTGGAGCGCAAGCGGGAGTACTGAAAATTGCCAAGGCTCGTGCTGATATGCACAAGCACGGGGAAGTTGGCGAGCGTCTCGCTGCCGGTGTAGCCAGCGACCATCAGCTTGTTCGTATAGACGAAGTCGGCCATCGTCAGCGAGTCGGCCGCCCGTGCGGCACCGGCCAACAGGCCGATCGCCGCAGCGAAAAGTATTGCAAGTCGTTTTGTCATGGACATAAGCTCCAAAAGGGTTTCGCGTTTCGCGTTTCGGGTCCTACTCCGCCCTTATGACTCTGAAGAATCGCGAGGGGCTGGTCGATTCGGTTTCAATCACGATTTCGGAGGCGGAGTCGCCATCCACCTTGTCGGCCCACCCGTCGATGGCGAATGTGCCGAGACGGGAACCCGACTCGATCGTATATCTCAGCCACGGAACCGTGTCTGCGACGGAAAGGGTCACGACGCCGTCGGCCATTTCCATGCCGGTGATTGTCGGCGCCTGGGTGCCGGCCGGCACCGTGGAAAGATTGGCGGCGCGGACGCCTGCGCCACGGGACGTGGCGGACGCAGCGGATGCGAGGAGGCGCGTCCCTCCTGTTGGCGAAAACGCCGAGGCCGAGGCCGGCTTGATACTGACGCCGCCGTTCACGAGGCCCCAGCGGTTCACGCGCACTGGCTTGCCATCCTTTACGCCGGCGGGGACGCCGTTCGCCCTACGCGTGTCGACGAGGCAGACGGACCACGTGCCGCCTTCGAGCGCGTCATATTCGGCCTTCGGAACCTGGAAGATCGAGTCGCGGCATTTGCCGTCCAGCGCGAGTGGCCCGGCGAGGATGACCCGGTCAAGCGCCGAGGCCGCCGTTCCGTCGGCGTTAAAGCCCGAGAAAGCCTTCCCTGAGGGAGTCCATACAAGCGCGTAGCATTCGCCGTCAGGAACGATAGTGCCGTCGGCGTAGCGGTCAGGCCCCGGCGAAGAAAACGAGACGAGGCGGTCGCCGGGGAAGTCGTTCGCGGAGGCGAGAACCGCCATGGGGGTGATTACTGAAAGGATTGTCGAAATCAGTTTGTTGCGCATGGGAAAAGCTCCTTTCCGTCTTTGTGGTGGAATTTACGGTGTCAAAGAGGTCAGATGGCGGGCCGCCGGCGCAGAGCCAGGACTGCGCAGCCCAGGACTATGAGAAGCGCGGTTCCGGGTTCGGGGACGGGAACGAAGTAATGCTGCGGGTTCCACGGCAAGGCGTATGGAACATCGAGACCGCCGCCACCGGGGGCGATGTGGCCTGCGAGCTCGGAATACGCCGCGGCATCGGACTCGGCCAGCACGGTCCACGTGCCATTCTCCCAGTTGCCAAGTTCGATGGTGAAGGAATAGTCGGCGTTATCGTAGTTGTAGCCGTCCGGGCCGAGGTAGGCGTAGACATCGTAAGTCGGCACCTCGACGACTGTGGTTCCCGGCGTGTTGCCGATTGTGAGTCCGCCTGTGGACGGGTCGAAGTAGGCCATCTGGAGGTAGGTGCCCTCATCGGCGCCGTTGCCGCTCACGCGGATGCGCACGTCCGTGACGCCCAGCTCGGCGGCCGTCTTCGTCTCGCCCGTCGGTTGGCCCTGCTCGTCCGAGAGCGCAACCACTATGTCCTCCGGATCGTTCGTCTCCCACCAGAGTACGGACGCCCAAGTCTGCGCGGCCGCCAGTAGCGCCGCGCAAACGGAGATGGTTTTGATTGGAACCCAAATCTTCACTATTCTCTCAAACTCCAAAGGCTCGCATGGACACCCATGTGAGTAAAAATTGATAACTATAGTATAACGCCTGACGCGCTTTTTTTCAATTGTTTTTGTATTGACAATTGTCTTTTTCTGAAGTTGTTTTGATATAATCTTTGCATGACCCCAATCATAAACCTCACCGGCACGTGGAATCTGCGCGCAGCAGACGAAACCGAACCTGTCCCCTGCCCCATCCCTGGCGATAACTATTCCGCGCTTCTGGATGCCGGAAGCATCCCCGATCCATTCTGGCGCGAAAATGAGATAGCCGTGCAATGGGTCGCGGACAAGGACTGGATTTTCTCGCGGCAGTTCGACGTCCCTGCGGAACTGCTGCGCAGCTGTGCGATCTTCCTCTCCTTCGATTCCATCGACACTGTCGCGGAAATCCGAATAAACGGGCGGCTTGCCGGACGCGCCGACAACCAGTTCCGCCGCTGGCGCTTTGAGGTCAGGAAGCTCCTCCGTTCTGGCGCGAATGAACTCGAAGTTAGAATCGAGTCGCCTCGCCGCGCGGCCGCCAAGGCCGTGGCGGAGGCCCATTCCACAGTCGCGCCGGCGAACTGCAACGACGGATCGATCCCCGGACTCAACTTCCTCCGCAAATGCCAGTGCGCGGCCGGATGGGACTGGGGCATCTCGCTCCCGGCATCCGGTCTTTACGGACGCGTCGAGCTCATCGGTTCAGACGACGCGCTGCTGGACTCGGTCTGGACCACGCAGACGCACAAGGCTGGCTCGTGTGGCGTCGATGTCGTTGTGCGGCTTGTCCCGGTTCCCGGCGCGCGCCCTGGATCGGCGGTCGAGACGACCGTCGAATTCAATGGCGAGCCGCACATCCTGCGCGGCCGCATTCCGGCCTCACAGGATCCATTTGAACTTCAAACATCGTTCCGCGTCGCTTCACCAAACCTCTGGTGGCCGCGCGGCTACGGAGAGCAACCGCTTTATCCGCTGTCCGTCTCGCTTGGCGCGCAACGAATCGAACGCAAGATCGGCCTGCGCAAGTTGGAGGTTGTCTCCAAGCCCGACAAGGGCAGCAGATCGTTTACAATCCACGTCAACGGAGTCCCCATCTTCGCCAAAGGCGCAAACTGGATTCCGAGCGACGCCCGTCCGCGACACGAGGACGAGGCGCGTGTCCGCGACCTGCTTGCAAGCGCCGTCGCCGCGAACATGAACACGCTCCGCATCTGGGGCGGGGGTCACTTCGAGAGCGACTTCTTCTACGAAGAGTGCGACCGCCTCGGGCTCCTGCTGTGGCACGACATGATGCTCGCCTGCATGCGCTATCCGAGCCACACAGAGTTCCTCGCCAATGTCCGCGAAGAGGTCGTCTACCAGATCCGCCGCCTTCGCGACCATCCCTGCATCGCGCTCTGGTGCGGCGACAACGAATGCCTCGAAGCCGTCGACTGGGGTGTGAAGCCGCAGCATGTCCGCGAAGCGGAGACTGCCCACTGGGCGATAACAAACAGCGCCATCGCCGAGGCCGTCGCCGAGGCAGACCCGACTCGGCTTTTCTGGCCGACGTCGCCCTTGACCGCGCCTGGCGACTACCGCCGCTCCAACTCACTCATCGGCTCGGGCGACTCGCACTTCTGGAAGGTCTGGGGCGGCGGGGCCCGCTTCTCCGCCTACTACGGACACCGTCCTCGCTTCTGCTCCGAGTTCGGGTTCCAGTCGTTCCCGTCTCCCGAGACCGTCCGCACATACGCCTCGGAGAAGAACGGCGATTTCAACCTCTTCTCCCCGGTAATGGACCTCCACCAAAAGCATCCGGCCGGCAACGTGGGCATTCTCGGCATGTTCGGCAACTACTTCCGCATGCCGCGCGGTTTCAACGAGATGCTCTACCTCTCGCAGGTGCAGCAGGCCGAGGCCATCCGCACCGCCGTCGAGTACTGGCGCTCGCTGCGTCCGTGGTGCATGGGTACCATCTACTGGCAGCTGAACGACAACTGGCCCGTCGCCTCCTGGTCGTCCATCGAATACGGCGGGCGCTGGAAGGCGCTTCACTATGCCGCCCGCCGCTTCTACTCGCCGCTTGCGACCTTCGCCTTCCGCCCCGGCGACAACGCGCCGCTCGAAGCGCATCTCGTCTGGGACATGCCTCTGGCGATTGACGCCACGGCGACCATCACGCTGCGCCGAATCTCCGATGGGGCCGCCGTACAGTCGTGGACATTCAGAGAAAATCTTGCGTCCGCCGCATCTCGCAATCTGCCGCTGCCAGCAGCGGTCGCCACACCGCGAACCGACCGCTCGGCGCGCGGCATCTTCATCAAGCCCGTGGAAATCACCCCTGACGAGCACTTCCTCGTGATAGAGACCAAGGGACGCGACGACGAAGGCCGCTTTTGGCGCCACGAAAACACCGTCCTGCTCGACGTCTGCAAGCGCTGCGACCTTCCGCGCGCAGGGCTTTCAGTGGCAAAAGTATCAGCGGCGAAGGATGCCTCCGGAAGCTTCGACATCACGCTCTCGGCAAAGGCACCCGCCTTCTTCGCGTGGCTTGCCGTCGCGGACGATCCACGCGGCCGGTTCTCGGACAACCTCTTCACCGTCCTTCCTGGCAAGCGCACCGTCCGCTACCGCCCTGGCGTCCGTACTACTATCGCCGACCTCAAGCGCCGCCTGTCCGTCACCGACCTCCGCGAAACCTACTGAGCGGCACCACGCCAGGAAGATTGCTTCCGCTTCTTGGAGAACGGGAGTGTGGGAGAGGCGGAGTTCTATAAAATTCGCAACCTCGGCGGGCGTGGAAAAGAGGCGACGAATGTCGCCGCCGGTGCTTGCACCGCTTTTCCACGCCCGCCGAGGTTGCCTCACCCCTTGATTAAGTCAAAACTTTAGTTTTGACTTAATCCAAAATTTGATATTGACATGACTCAATTGTTTCGATACAATTTTATGCGGAAATTGAGGAATGTCGCTTGACAAAAACACCTGCCAAATCCCATCCAAAGCCACCGCCCGCGACGCCTCGCTGGCGGGTTTTGCAATGGCTTGAACACGCCATAGAAAGCGGCGACATCGCCCCGGGCGTGGCAATTCCCTCCGAGCGCGCGCTGGCCAAGCTGCTTGGCGTCGCGCAGAACACCGCGGCCGCCGCCATCGACGAGGCGGAGTCGCGCGGCCTCGTTGTCCGTCGCTGCCCCACCGCGCGCAAGCGCTTCGTCCCCGGGAACGCGCAGGCGGAGTCGATGGCGAATGCATCGATTTACGTCCTTGGCGAACTCTACCACTACCCGACAGACGGCCTTCACGGAACAGAGTTTTTCGCGCCACGCTGGTCGATGCGCAGTCTTTCAACAGAACTTCTGGCGCGGCTTTCCGCCACCGGAAAGCATGTCACGGTTCTGAATGCGGAATCTCTCGACGAGGCCGGGATTGACGCTCTTTTCCGCGCTCCTCCATCGGCTATGCTCATTACCGCCACGGTGAACGGCAATGCAGTCGCGATGCGGGCGCTGAAGCACTGCAGCGACTGCGGTGTACCAGTGGTCGTTTACGGCAACTCCGCCGATTTGCGCGGCTTCGACCGTGTTTACTCAGACCACCGCGCGGGATCGCGCGCGCTTACTGAGTGGCTCCTCGCGCACGGGCGCAAGCGCATCGTCCCCTTCTTCCCCTATTTGAAAGACCGCTACTGGGAGCAGGAACGCCTTGACGGCTATGCGGACGCCATGCGCGCGGCCGGCCTCAAGCCAGCCCCGTGTGTGCCGTTCGCCTTTGACGATGTCAACCGGCTGCCGCTGCCGAAGCGCTTCAAAGTACTCAAGTCTATGGCGATAGCCAAACTGCTCGAACTGGGATGCGGGAGGGCCGCGACTGACAATGCAGGATGCAGAATGCAGAATGCAGAATGCGGAAATTGCAATGGTCCGGACGCCCTCCTCTGCCTCACGGACAACTTCGCGCGCGTCGCAATCGCGGCGATGCGCGAGCTGGGGCTGGAGCCGCATCGAGACATCCTTGTCGCCGGCTACGACAACATCGCCCCCGGAGCCGAACTCGGCGCCTTCGAGGCCGAAGTGCCCGACGTCACAATCGACAAGCACAACGAACGGACCGCCGCCGAAATGGCCGCGCTCCTCGCCGCCCGCCTCGCGGGCGAACTCCCCCCGGAACCCCAGTGCCATCAACACGCCTTTGAACTAATAGAGAGGACAACCCCATGAAACTGCACCAATGGACACTCGTCACTCGTCACTCGTTACTCGTCACTGCTGTTGCGGCCTTAGCCGCAACAGCCGGCGACCTCTACGTCAACGACTTCGCCACGCGAACGTCAAAAGGGCCAATTCCCGCCATCGGGGTCTGGCAGGAGGCGCAGCCGTACCCGAACGCCTTCAGGTTCATCTGCAACCGTCCCAGCGCCAACAACGGGTCGATCGATTTTGCGAACTTGGCCTCCTATTTCTCCACCAGCATCAACGTTGGCGACCGCGCCTCCTGCGATGGTTGGTTTGTCCCCTATTTTATCGGCGCAAACGGAGGCGACGGACGCAAACTCGTGCCGCGCTATGTCTCTTCAAAACCGACGTCGGCCGGCGACCAGTTCTACACAGACTCCGACTGCTTCTCGTGGACTTACGGCAATGCGGACGCGAGGCGCGGCATTGCCGTTCATGGCATCCACAATGAGTTCACGAACGGCCAGTTGCGGCTCCAGATCGACATGAAGGCCCCTGTAACGTGGGCCGCGAGAGGCGGCCGCGTCCGCGTCTTCCCGGTTTATCGCAAGTACATGGACATTCTCGCATGGGAAGGAACGCGCAACGAAAACTCCGCCAATGTCACACCGGGCGGAGTCGCCATTCGCGGTGCGGCCTCTGGTTCGACGTCGTCATTGGCCCGGTCTTATCCCTTCCGCTTCAACTCCGGCACTTCAACCGGAACGCAGATGGGAAACAATGACTCCGGAAAATTCACCGACGACGAAAGCGACGGAAAGACGAACTACTGGTTCCGATACATTGTCACCTATGACTTGGGCAACAACACGTTCGGCGGTGAAATCTACCGCTTCTCCAAAACCAAGGGGCATCCGTCGTTTGCCACCGAACCAAGCGATGCGACTCCCTATCAATCGTTTTCTAACGAACCTGCCTGGGTATCGCTTTCCGCTGAGACCGGCGGCATTGCCGGTCTTGGTTTCGCGGCCTACGGCAGTTTTGCCGATGGCACCGACCCCTCCGTCAAAGTGTTGCTTGACAACATCCGCATGTCATGGAAGGCGCCGGGGACTTCCGACTTCGAGGTCTTCTACGAGAACGACTTCACGACGCGCCGCTACAGGACGCTCTGCGCTCCGTCCTCGACCACCGGCGCCTATTCGCAATCTACTGCGTCCGCCAACGAGACCGACACCTACACCTATCCGTCCTTCAGCGGCAATCTCAACACGCGCATGCTGATTCCCGGCGCCGTCAACGGCACATCCGCCTCGCAGCCTGTCGGCCTCGACAGCTGGAAGAAGCTGCCCTACCGCGACCACGCGGGTGGCGGCGGAAACGCCGCAGTCCACGCCTACGGCGGCACCACCTACGACGCCGGCGGCGCCGGCGGCAACATGCTGACCTATGGCGACCAAGGGAACTTCTCCACCATTGGCCAGACACTCGGCAAGGTGTTCACGACCGGCAAGGTGAAGATTTCCGTCGATGCCCGCCTGCCGGAAGGCGACAGACTCACCACTTCCATCGCGCGCCGCCGCATGGCCGTCGGTCTCGGCTCGCTGGCGCTCTACGACACGGCGGCGACAAGCGCCGACGCCTGCGCGCAAATCGCCGCCGGCTTCGGTTACCACCGCCTCAACAACACCGGCATCTGCTCCAGCAAACCCTACACGCTGGCGGCCTACTCCTCCGGCGACGAGCCGAACCGCGACTATCCGGCATCCTACACGGCTCCGGATACGAACGCGTGGTACCGAATGGTCGTAGAGGCCGACCTCGACGCCAAGACCTACGGCGTTTCCATGACACCGCTCGGCATGGCGAGCGTCCTGCCCGACTACGTTCCGGTCGCTTCGCCCATCTTCACCGCGACAGACCTTCCCTTCGCCGCCAATGTCACGGACATCGGCTCGTTCTACCTCTACGGCTACGGGTATGGTGCTGCGACAACGGCCTCCTACATCCAGAGCCGCGTCTGCTTTGACAACGTCCGCGTCTGGCACAATTCCGACCTCATCTACGAAAACGACTTCACGACGCGCACCCGCACCTTAACGGGCGTAACGCGCGAGGCGGGCGACCTCGCGGCGCTTCAATACAACCTCGACGGCGGACAGGACCACTGGGTGCGCCGCGACTACATCGGCCCCGCCGGCTTCGACGCCCGCGCCTGGGTGCGCGACGACAACGGCAACACATTCCTCGCGCTCGGCCGCTCTTCCGAGGAAGGCAGCACAATCACGCTCGGCAACTCCCTCGGCGTTTCGCAAGAAGCGCCCTTCCGCTTCGAGGCCGACGTCCGCCCGCCGGCGCAGTGGTCCGCCGCCAACGGTGGTGTGACGCTTTCGCTCGGCGACTCGCAGATGGCGCAGACCGAAACTCCGGAAACCTTCTACTCCGCGCACAGGCTCGTCACCTTCGGTTTCGATGGAGCGGACACGGCAAACACAACCCTCTGCCCCTTCTACTTCGCGGGCTGCAAGGCGCAGGTCGGCGGCACGAAACTGAACGCCGAAATCGACACCACGCACTGGTACCGCTTCCGCCTCGAAGTGAACCCCGGCGGCGGAACCTACTCCGCGCAAGTCCGTGACATGGGCGCCGCGCATCCAACCACCGAAACCAAGGGGGGAACTCTAGTGGCTTCAATCGCGAACGTCCCGTTCGACAACGCGCTGACCGCAGGCGAGAGTTTCTCCACAATCCTCATCGAAGGCAAGAACCTGTCCGGCGCATACGGCTCGCTGGGCGTCGATCCCGCCCACGTCCTCATCGACAACCTCCGCCTCACCGTGCCGAGTCCATTCACACTGATTGTGAGGTAGAGGAAGTCGGTTCTTTCCGCCGTGTAGAACGTGTAGAACATGAAGGAAATACCAAGCACTTCCTACACGATCTACACGTTCTACACGGCTTGATTTTGAGATTGCGTTGTGTCATGACCGGGAAAACCATATTGGCGGTAACGGCTGTTTGCGCCGCGCTGGCAGGTTGTAATCTGACAACAACCTCTGGGGGCGCGGACGGCCCGCCCGCAGAATTGTCGCAAGTGGGTCGCCCGCGCACCCAGAATGCGCCCTACGGCGTATGCGCCCACCTGCCGCGCCACGACACGGACTTCCGCAACGAGGAGTGCGCCAACATCGCGTCCCTTGGCGCATCGACAATCCGCTTCGGCGTCTCTTGGCGGGGCATGCAGAAGTCTCCGGACGCGCCATTGGATTTCGCAAAACTCGACGCCATCGTCGCCGAGGCCGAGGCGCATGGGCTCACAATCCTGCCCATCCTCTACTGGCCGCCCAAGTGGGCGCAGCCAATCTACGAGCATCTGGACGAATACGCCGCCTTCATCGAGGCGGTGGTCTCGCACTACGGTGCGCGCTTCCCCGCAATCGAACTCTGGAACGAGGAGAACCTGAAGGGTTTCTGGGGCGAAAACCCCGATCCGGCAAAATACGCGCTTGTGCTGAAGGCCGGTTACGAGGCCGCGAAACAACCTGTCGGCGCGGTCCTTCAGACCGCGCCACAGGTCTATTTCGGGGGGACGGCCGGCGTGCCGTTCGACTACATCCGCAAGGCGTACGAGGCGGGCGCGAGGCCCTTCTTCGACGCGATGGCCGTCCATCCCTACAGCCATCCCTACGCGCCCGAGGGCGATCTCGACAAGAAACTTGAGAGTCTTCGCGCACTCATGGCCGAATTCGGCGACGCCGACAAGCCGATCATTCTCACCGAGCACGGCTGGCCCACGCACAAGGCCACGGTCAAGGGCGCGAACATCCTTCTGGCAGGTCTCAAGGTCGCCCGCCCGGAGCAGAAGACATGGCGCGTCGCGTATGCCACGACCACGGGAACCCGCAGTTCTCCCCCAGTCGCCTCCGGCGACAGCCCCCTCTCGGAGGGGGCAAATGTTTCGGGTGCTTCCCCCCTCCGA
>JAEEGJ010009186.1_pt1 | contig 26674 bp, 27 predicted proteins | sample 8958761 | NCBI WGS metagenome assembly JAEEGJ01 (sample SAMN16246546, study PRJNA631951) | gut metagenome | biome: gut microbiome; feature: rumen; material: RS-attached | host: Bos | place: Iran: Karaj | collected 2018-10 | reverse complement strand
TGGTGGGGCATCCGCTGCTGCAGGCATTGGCGCGGAAATACGCGAAGACGGCCTCGCAGATTGTGCTGCGGTGGATTGTGCAGCGCGACCTGATTACCATACCGCGGGCCAAGCCCAGTCATTTTGCCGAGAACCTGGAAATCATGGACTTCGCGCTCTCTGACGAGGATATGCAGGCCATCAGCGGACTGAACCAGAACCTTCGTTCGAACGTGCTGAATGACCCAGAGACTTTCCCGTGGTAGGTTGGAAACGGTAACGCTAACGTTAACCTTAACGGTAACGTTAACCTTAACGATAACAAACGAAAATCTTCAAAAATCTTACTTAAATCTTTGTATTCGATTTTTGTAGGATTTTTGGAGATTTTTGTTTTATTTGTGAGGCTCTTGAACTCCCCGCCCCTGAAGGGGAGGGGTTAGGGGTGGGGAGTGTAATCTTTGATATCTGCCTAATTCATCAGCCGAGAATTCTGAATACTGACCCCACCCCTTGCCCCTCCCCTACGATGGGAGGGGAGTATGAGGGAGTCCTACGATGGGAGGGGAGTTCGTTGGCGCGGTTTAGCCTCCCCTCGGGGAGGTTGGTGGGGGTTACTTCCCCGTCAGCAGGTCCACGAGGGGCTTGTCTTTGTAGCAGTCGTGCTGCTGGTCCCAGAAACCGAAGTCGGCATCGTAGCACCAGGTGGTCCATGCGATGTTGAATTCGTTGAACACGGTGAGCATGTCTTTGGTCCACTGGTAGCCCAGCTCGCGGTCGGTGTTCTCGTAGATGCCCCATTCGCCGCAGAAGAGCTGCAGGCCGTATTTCTTGGCAACGGCAATGGCATCGCGGAAGTCCTCACGAATCTTGTTGATGTCCCACACCTGACGGGTGTAGGGCTCCAGCTCGGCCTTGATGTCGGCAGGTGCGGCATCGAAGTCCTCTTTCGTCACCATGATGCCGGGATAGTGAATCTTGCCCTTATACTTGCCGATGGGCGTCCACCAGGCCGTGTAGTGGGTGAGGAGCATGGGGTTGTAGTAGTGGAAGGAGAGCACGATGTTCTTGTCGCCCTGTGGCACCTTCAGATACTTCATGGTCTCGTAGCCCTGCCAGCGGTTGGAACCCACCACGAGGGTGCGCTGCGGCTCGCGGGCGCGGAGTGCCTTGTGAACCTTTGCCACCAGCTGGTTCCATTGCTCGTGATCGTCGGCCACGGGCTCGTTCATGAACTCGTAGGCCACCCAGTCGTTGCTGTAGCCCTTGAGTGCGTCGGACAGCTGATACCAGAGGTTGATGAGGTCTTGCTGTGCCTTCTCGGAGGTGAAGAGGGTGTTGGCCGCGCTGCCTCCTTCGTTCACGGCGTTGAAGTAGTGGGAGCGGATGATGTGTAGGTCGACGATGGCACGCAGATGGTGCTTGCCAGCCCAGTTGAGGGCGTTGGTGAGCAGCGTCCATGCCTCGGGCAGCTTGTTACCCTTTTCGTCCCAGAACTGTACTTCGTCGATGGGGATGCGCACGAAGTCGAAGCCCAGCCGCTCGAGCCGCTCGAAGTCTTCTTCCTGGATGTGGAGGCGGCGCATCTCGCCACGTGCCTCCGACTGCGACAGCCAGTGGCTCACGTTGGTGCCCCGCTTGATTTTGAAGTTGTTGACTGTTCCCGTCTGTGCCAGGCAGGGAGTTAATGCAAAGGCCATGAAGGCCAATAGTAATGACAGTTTCTTCATAAGTGTTTATTTGTTTGATAAAAATGTTGTTTATAAGTTGAAGTCGCCCAGTCGTTGCAGCGGTCGGCGCTTCAGTCGGGTCCACTTCTCGCGCACCTCGCTGTCGTTGTCGCGGAACATGTTGAAGTCCTTCTGCTGCCGCTTCCAGGTGAGGTAGTTTTCGCTGATTTCGGTGGCCTTGCCCGAGTAGCGCGAGAACTCCATCTCGTCTTTGCCAATCAGGAAGAAGTCGCCGTTCTGGAAACGGAACGTGTAGGTGGGGCCGCCAGTGTCGGCTGAGCCGGCGGTCATGAACATGGAGACGCCCAGCCGTAAGGCGCCGCGGTCGGTCACCTCGAGCGTTGTTTCCACGATGCAGTACTCGTCTCTGGCGGGTATCAGGTTGGGGTATTGTTTGAACAGTTTGAAACCGCCGCCCTGCTTTCCGAAATAGATGGCCAGCTGCGGGGTGTTCATGTTAATCTCGTAGCCGTCGTCGCGCACCAGAATTTTGTCTTTATGGTTAGGCGTGGCGATGATTACCAGGTCGGGCAGGCCGTCCTTGTTCAGGTCGCCCGTGGCTTCCTGGTGTGCCCATCCCTGGGGAAGAAGGGCGTCGAGTGAAGCTCCCTGCTCGTTCAGGCCTTGGGCCATTGCCAGCATGGGGGTAAGCATGAGGAGGATGAAGAGGTTTTTCATTTTTTCATTTTTATAGTTTCTATAGTTACTATAGATTCAATAGCTGTAATAGTTGCTAAAGGATTTCCTCTAGCGCGCCGGTCTCGGAGTCGATGATGAAGCCGCGCACCTTGATGTCGCGGGGCATGAGAGGATGCGTCTTGATGGTCTCTACGGTCTTCCTGACCGATTCGGGGGTGTCCTTGAATCCCTCGAGCCAGTGGTTGAGGTCGATGCCGCATTTTCGGATGGTGTCGAGCGTCTCTTCTTTCACGCCTCGGGCAATCATCTCGTGATGGAAATGGTCGAAGCTCATGTGGCAGGCTCCGCAATGGGAGTGGGCCACCACCATGATTTCCTCGACGCCCAGCTCATAGACGGCCACGATGAGGCTGCGCATGGCCGAGTCGAAGGCTGAGATGACCAGTCCGCCGGCATTCTTGATAATCTTGGCGTCGCCGTTCTTCAGTCCGAGTGCGGCGGGGAGCAGCTCTGTCAGACGGGTGTCCATGCACGAAAGCACCGCCAGTTTTTTGTCGGGATACTTGTCGGTGATGTACTTCTCGTAGCCCTTTTCGGCCACGAATTTTTTGTTGTAGGCAATAATCTGGTCTGTCATATCGCTAAATACCGTTAAAACATTAGTGCAAATATACGGAAAATGCTGCATTTTAGTTATCTTTGCCCCATAGATTTAACAAATATTGATAGCTTATGAAAAGTCTGCTCATCTTTCTCTTCATGCTCTTCGCGGCAACGGGACTGAAGGCACAGACCATCAGCCACATCGAGACGACGCGGTCGTGGTACTACATCTACGACCAGGACGGCAAGCGGATTAGGACGCTCAGCACCAGTCAGGGTGAGCTGAAAGGCTATAGTTCCACGTTCTATATCATCAAGCAGGGCTCGAGCTTCTACATCACCTACGATGCGAGCGGCAGGCGCCTCCACACCTTTGGTGCCCAGTCGGTAGGCGAGGTGCTGGGCGTGGCCGGCGACACCTTCACCAGCAGGGTAGGTTCGTGGATATATACCTGGAGCAAAGAGGGGAAGCGGATCAGCACGAGGGCGGCAAGGTGAAAAAGGAACCCCCTCCAACCTCCCCGAGGGGAGGCTAACGAACTCCCCGCCCCTGTAGGGGAGGGGTTAGGGGTGCGGTCAGTAACTTTTCGCTGGCACGATAAGAGATAAATTATTAATATAAAAAACATTGAATTATGAAAACTATGAAGAACGGAATGTATGTGTTGCTGGGATTGATGTTTATGGCGACGACTGTAAACTGCAGCAATAAGAAAGGTGCGGAAAAGGCTGCCGATGCAGCAGAGGTGGCCGCAGAGACGGAAAACGTGCTCAAGGTGAGTGCTCCGCCGTTTACGAAATTCGTGGTTGTGACCGTTGAAGAGGAGGGACTCTACAAGGAGGCCGACAAGAACAGCCCTACTTTGGTGTGCTGGTCTGAGTCGGACTGCGAGAGCGACTATTGCGAGACGATTTACCAATGGTCTGACCAGCCTGGCAAAGAAGGATTCGAACTGAATACCGACATGCTGACCTATGAAGGCGCAGTTTATCCGGTGCTGGGCGAAGAAGGCGACTTCTACAGGGTGTGCGTCTACAATAAATGGTGCGAAATAGAAAGTGCCTATATCCCGAAAGCCAGCGTTGCTGACATCGAGACCGCGCCGGTGAATGCCGAGACGTTTAAGGAAAAGAGCGAAGGGTTCTATTTCGGGAGCAGGGTAGTGAACGACGGCAAGTATAAGGGCGTGGTGATTAGCGACCAGTATAGCGAAATCGATGGCGAGACGATTGGTGTGGGTGTGCTGGTGGATGGTGCCCTTGCCACTCCGCTGATTTACCAAATCGATGCCTTCCTGAACAACGACCTAAAGGAGGACTTCGTGATTAGAGAAGAGGAAGGCAGTTTTTGCATCAATTACTCTGATAAACTGAAGGCAACCGAAGGCGAGGACGGCACATTCCGTATTGATCTGAACAAACTCACCGACGAGCAGATTGCAAAGTTTGTTGACGAGGTGACGAAGAAAAAGCCCGATTTTGTGGAATACATGTATCTCTTCCCTGCAAAGGGACCGGAACTGTTCTATTATAGGATGAAGTAGGCTTTTGGGCTTTGTTCCCGCTTATTAGTACCTTTGGCAGAAGCCGAAGGTACTATCGCTCGACAAAACAAAATAAAGCAAGCTTTTTTTGGTTTTGTTCTCACTTATTCGTCCTTTGGCTATCGCCGAAGGTACTATCGTTCGACAATAAAAATAAAAAACGTTTTTTTATTTTGTATTGTTCTCACTTATTCGTACCTTTGTCCGCGCAATGAAAGAAATCATAATAAAGGAGACTGCTATTATGCAGGCAGCCGAGGAAGGAATGGATGCCTTCGTCGGCGTTTTCACTAATGCCATCTACGACAGTATCGGACAACTGACGGCAGAGACAATGGGCGAGCTGAACAGCGACCAGATTACGCTGCTGGCCTATCAGACGCTGCGCGACGAGGTGATGGACGGCGGTTTTGTGCAGCTCATCCATAATGGCTACGGACCGTTCATCTTCAAGAATCCATTTGCAAAGGCCATCAAGCAATGGGGACTGAAAGACCTCTCGAAGCTGGTGTACGATGCCCATACGCTCTACAACCGCTATGGCGCCGAGATTGAGCGCGACTGCACCGACGAGGAGTTCATGGCTCTCTTCGAACAGTACAGCGAGTTCGACGAGATGGACGATGACTTCGTGGAGAACGAGGAACAGTGGACGCAGATGGTGGCCGTTTATCTGGACGACCACATCGAGAAATTTGCAACGATTGAGAAATGAACAAAGAGGAATTAGAACTGAGGAAGAAGAGTCCCGTTCAGATAAGGAACAAGAAGGCCTCGTTTGAGTATTTCTTCGTGGATACTTACACGGCAGGCATCGTGCTGACGGGAACCGAGATAAAAAGCATCCGCCTGGGCAAGGCTTCGCTGGTGGATGCCTACTGCTTCATTCACAACGGCGAGATTTGGGTGAAGGGCATGAGTATTGCGCCCTACAGCTTCGGCTCGTACAACAACCATGTGATGAAGCGCGACCGCAAGCTGCTGCTGAACCGCCGGGAAATAAGACATCTGGCGGAAGACACCAAGCAGCCCGGTTTCACGATTGTGCCTACGCTGGTGTTTATCGACCAGAAGGGCAGGGCCAAGGTTGACATTGCGCTGGCCCGAGGTAAGAAGATGTTCGACAAGCGGCAGACCATGAAGGAGAAAGAAGACCGCCGCGAGATGGACCGCGCATTCAAGAGATACTAAGATGAAGCAGACGAGACTGCACGACATAGCCCGTGAACGGATACTGATACTCGACGGCGCCATGGGAACTGAGATTCAGACCTATGGACTGACGGAGAGGGACTTCCGGGGCGACCGATTCCGCGACGTGCCAGGTATGATGTCGGGTAATAACGACATGCTCAACCTGACGCGCCCGACTGTCATTATGGACATCCACCGCCGCTATCTGGAGGCTGGTGCCGACCTTATCACGACCAATACCTTCAGCAGCCAGCGCATCAGTCAGGCCGACTATCACCTGCAGGACTACTGCCGGGAGATGGCCTACGAGGGCGCCAGGATGGCCCGCCGGGTGGCCGACGAGTTCTCCACCCCCGAGTGGCCAAGGTTTGTGTGCGGCTCGGTGGGTCCCACGAACAAGACCTGTTCGATGAGCAGCGACGTGGCTAACCCCGCAGCCCGCAACCTGACCTACGATGAATTGCGCGAGGCCTACAGGGAAGAGATAGAGGCGCTGGTCGAGGGCGGAGTCGACGCGCTGCTGGTGGAGACCATCTTCGACACGCTGAACGCCAAGGCTGCCATCGATGCCGCCCACAGCGTGATGGAAGAGAAGGGCAGGGAGTTGCCGCTGATGCTGAGCGTCACCGTGAGTGACCTGGCTGGCAGGACGCTGAGCGGACAGACACTGCAGGCTTTCCTGGCAAGCATTTCCAGCTTCGATGTGTTCAGCGTCGGACTGAACTGTTCGTTCGGAGCGGCTCAGATGAAGCCCTTCCTGAAGGAAATGGCTCAGCATTCACCTTATTATATTAGTGCATACCCCAACGCCGGACTGCCCAACCAACTGGGGCAATACGACGAGACGGCTGACTCGATGTGCCCGCAGGTGCAGGAATTCATCAGCGAAGGACTGGTGAACATTCTGGGCGGATGCTGCGGCACCACGCCCGAATTCATCAGCCGCTACGTGGAAATGGCCAAGGGACAGACGCCCCGCAGACCACAGCCACGGTCAGAGGTGATGCAGCTGAGCGGACTGGAGCCGCTGATGCTGACACCAGAGGTGAAGTTTGTGAACGTGGGCGAGCGCTGCAATGTGGCCGGCTCGCGCAAGTTCCTGCGTCTGGTGAAGGAGAAACAATACGACGAAGCCCTGGCCATTGCCCGCAGGCAGGTGGAAGACGGTGCACTCGTCATCGATGTCAATATGGACGACGGACTGCTGGATGCCAAGGCAGAGATGGTGAACTTCCTGAACCTGATAGCCGCCGAGCCTGAGATTGCCCGTGTGCCCGTGATGATAGACTCGTCGAAATGGGAAGTCATCGAGGCTGCGCTGAAGTGCGTGCAGGGCAAGTGCATCGTGAACAGCATCTCGCTGAAGGAGGGCGAGGAAGTGTTCGTAAGTCATGCCGAGTGCGTGAAGCGTTTCGGTGCTGCCGTGGTGGTGATGTGCTTCGACGAACAGGGACAGGCCACGAGCTACGAGCGTCGCATAGAGATTGCCGAGCGCGCCTACAAGATACTGACCGAGAGGGTGGGGATGAACCCGTTGGACATCATTTTCGACCCCAATGTGCTGGCCATCGCCACGGGCATGGAGGAGCACGACAACTATGCCGTAGACTTTATACGCGCTGCCGGATGGATTCGGAGAAATCTGCCCGGAGTCCACGTCAGCGGTGGCGTGAGCAACCTGAGTTTCTCGTTCCGCGGCAACAACTATATCCGCGAGGCCATGCATGCCGTCTTCCTTTATCATGCCATCCAACAGGGCATGGACTTCGGCATTGTGAATCCCGCCACTAAGGTGACCTATGCCGATATACCACAGGACCAGCTGGAGGCCATCGAGGATGTTGTGCTGAACCGTAGGCAGGGTGCTGCCGAGACGCTTGTGGAACTGGCTACCGCCCTGAAGGCAGAGGCCGACGCCAAGAAGGCTGCTGCTGAAGCAGGTAACTCCGTTGCAGCTACCCCGAAAGAAGATGTTTCGCGACTGTCGCTTCCGCTCGAGGAACGGCTTCAGCAGGCTTTGGTGAAGGGCATTGGCGACCATCTGGAAGAAGACCTTGCCGAGGCGTTGCAGAAATATCCGCGGCCCGTGGATATTATCGAAGGTCCGCTGATGGCTGGAATGAACGTGGTGGGTAAGCTGTTCGGCGAGGGAAAGATGTTCCTCCCGCAAGTGGTGAAGACGGCACGCACCATGAAACAGGCCGTCTCCATTCTGCAGCCCCACATAGAAGCCGACAAGACGCAAGGTCATGCGAAGGCAGGTAAAATACTTCTCGCCACCGTAAAAGGCGACGTTCACGACATCGGCAAGAACATTGTGGCGGTGGTGATGGCCTGCAACAACTATGAGGTCATCGACATGGGCGTGATGGTTCCCGCCGAGCAGATTGTGAAGAAGGCCCGCGAAGAAAAGGTCGACCTGATTGGACTGAGCGGACTGATTACGCCGTCGCTCGAGGAAATGGTCAACGTGGCCAATGAACTGAAGAAGGCCCACCTGAATATTCCCATCATGATAGGCGGCGCCACTACCAGTCAGTTGCATGTGGCGCTGAAGATAGCTCCCGTGTATGAAGGTCCGGTGGTGTGGATGAAGGATGCCTCGCAGAATGCCCTCATGGCTGCCCGACTGCTGAACGGCGACGGCGAGACGGACATAAAACAAGAACTCAGCGAGAAATACAGGCAGCTGCGCGAGGAATACACGCAGGAAAAAGAACAGCTGCTGACGCTCGAAGAGGCACGCAAGAATAAACTAAATCTTTTCAACGAATGATAAAGAACATCATTTTCGACTTTGGCGGCGTGGTTGTCACCATCAGCCACGATGAGGCCCTGCGCCGTTTCACCCAGCTGGGACTTCCCGATGCCGAGAAATGGCTCGACCCCTACACGCAGACGGGAATCTTCGGAGAACTGGAGGAAGGGCTGATTTCGGCCGAGGACTTCCGAACAGAACTGTCGCGCCTGTGTGGCCGCGAGCTTTCTTTCGAGGAGTGCAAGCATGCATGGCTGGGCTATCGTGCCGATGTGCCCCGGAGAAACCTGGAAGTGCTGAAGCAGCTGAGGAAGGAAGGCTACAGGCTGATACTGCTCTCGAACACCAATCCCTATATGATGTCGTGGGCAGAGAGCGGTGATTTCGATGGTGAAGGACATTCCATACACGACTATTTTGACGCCACCTACCTGAGTTTCCAGCTGAAGGTGATGAAGCCCAACCCGTTGTTCTTCAGCAAGGTGCTCATGGCCGAACAGGTGAGTCCCTCAGAATGCCTGTTCCTCGACGACGGACCGCGCAATGTGGCTGCTGCCAGTCAGATGGGCATCCGCACCTTCCGTCCCGACAACGGAGCCGACTGGACACACGAAATATACGATTATTTGAAATAAATTGCACGTTTTTCAATAATTAGTCGTAATTTTGCACCAAATTAGCAGGCAGGTATGCAAATTCCGAAATGGCGCTTTGCAGACCTGCATATATATTATATAATGTAAGAAGTGAATAAAAAGAGAAGATGGCATTGCCTGCCGGGTCAGCCCCTCACAGAGTTGGACAAGCGGGTGATGTATTGGGAAAATAAGGGAAAGGAGGTGCCCTCGCGCGACCTTATCCTTTCGGAAGAGCAGATTGAAGGCGTCCGCAGGGCCGGTGTGGTGAATACTGGTGTGCTCGACGAGGTGGCAAGGCAGATTCATGCTGGTATGAACACCCAGGAGATAGACGACATCTGCATGGCCTATTGCGAGGCCCATGGTGCCATCCCGGCATGTCTGAACTATGAGGGATTTCCCAAGAGTGTGTGCACGAGCATCAACGAGGTGGTTTGCCACGGCATTCCTAAGGAAGAGGATGTGCTGGAAGAGGGCGACATCGTCAACGTGGACTTTACGACCATTCTCGACGGCTACTATGCCGATGCCTCGCGTATGTTCATTATCGGGAAGACCACTCCCGAGAAGGAACAGCTGGTGCGTGTGGCCAAAGAGTGCCTGGAAGTGGGAATGGAGGCTGCCAAGCCCTATTGCTTTGTGGGCGACATCGGGAATGCCATTCAGAAACATGCCGACAAGTATCACTATGGCGTGGTGCGCGACCTGTGCGGACACGGGGTGGGACTGAAGTTCCATGAAGAGCCTGATATCGTTCACTACGGACGCAAGGGCACAGGCATGCTGCTTGTTCCCGGCATGGTGTTCACCATCGAGCCGATGATTAACATGGGTTCGTGGAAAGTGTTTGTCGATGAGGACGATCCCTATGGATGGGAAGTCATCTCGTGGGACGAGAAACCCAGCGCGCAATGGGAGCACACGTTCGTGATGCGCGAGGACGGACTTGAGATTCTTACTTACTGACAATGGAGAAAGATATATACATACTGGGCATTGAGAGCAGTTGCGACGACACGTCAGCTGCCGTGCTGAAGAACGGTATCCTGCTGAGCAACGTGACTGCCTCGCAGGCTGTTCACGAAGCCTATGGCGGCGTTGTTCCGGAACTGGCTTCGCGTGCGCATCAGCAGAATGTGGTGCCTGTGGTAGACCAGGCCATCAGACAGGCAGGCATCTCCAAGGAACAGCTCTCGGCCGTTGCTTTCACACGCGGTCCGGGACTGATGGGCTCGCTGTTGGTAGGCGTCAGCTTTGCCAAGGGCTTTGCCCGTTCGCTGGGCATTCCCCTTATCGATGTGAACCATCTGCAAGGTCATGTGATGGCCCATTTCATCAAAGAGTCGGAAGACGACCACGGACAGCCGCCGAAGCCTTTCCTCTGTCTGCTGGTCAGCGGCGGCAACTCGCAGATTGTGAAGGTGAACGCCTATAACGACATGATGGTGCTGGGCCAGACCATCGACGACGCTGCCGGCGAGGCCATCGACAAATGCTCGAAGGTGATGGGGTTGGGCTACCCCGGAGGTCCGATTATCGACCGGCTGGCCCGTCAGGGCAATCCCCATGCCTATAAGTTCTCTGAACCGCAGATACCTGGAATGGACTATAGCTTCAGCGGACTGAAGACCTCGTTCCTGTATAACCTGCGCGACTGGGTGAAAGAAGACCCCGACTTCGTGGAGCATCACAAGGAAGACCTGGCGGCATCGCTGGAGTTTACCATTGTGGATATCCTGATGAAGAAACTCAGGGTGGCCGTCAAGCAGACTGGCATCAAGCATGTGGCCGTGGCTGGAGGCGTAAGCGCCAACAACGGACTGCGCAATGCCTTCCGTGAACATGCAAAGAAATACGGATGGACTATCTACATCCCCAAGTTCAGCTATACCACCGACAACGCCGCCATGATAGGCATCGTGGGCTACTACAAGTATCTTGACCACGATTTCTGTACCATCGACAAGCCTGCTTTCTCGAAGGTCACTTTCCAGTAATAACGTTCATGAATCTATAATAACAGACAATAATGGAATTCGAAAACAAGATTATCAGTAAGGAGATAAACGTGCTGCTCTATGAGAAGGGCATGACGCTGGGCACGGCCGAGAGCTGCACAGGCGGACGCATCGCCGAATCCATCGTGGCATCACCCGGTTCGAGCAACTACTTCAAAGGCTCTATCGTGAGCTATGTGGACGAAATCAAGGAGCGGCTGCTGGGTGTTGACCCGAAGCTCATCGAGGAAAAGACGGCCGTCTGCGAGGAAGTGGCCATAGCGATGGTGAAGGGAGCATGCAATACGCTGAACACCGACTTTGCCATTTCGGCCACAGGAATTGCTGGTCCTGGCGGCGGAACACCCGAGATTCCCGTGGGTACCATCTGGCTGGCTTGCGGAACACGCGACAACGTGGTGACGATGAAGCTGACCGAAGACGAAGGCCGCGACATGAACATCTCTTCGGCAGCCTTTAATGCGCTCCAATTGTTCCTTAACTACCTAAAAGAGTACACTTTTGACGAATAAGGTGCCCTGTTTCTCAAAAAAAACATTAATTTGCAACTTTCTTTAATCATTTATTTTGTTAATTCAAGAAAAGTTTGTAATTTTGCACCCTGTTTGGAATAAGTATCAATTAAGGACTCAAAAAAAGTAGATAGAAATGTCTAAAATTTGTCAGATTACGGGAAAGAAAGCCCAGATAGGTAACAATGTTTCTCACTCGAAACATCGCACAAAGCGCAGTTTCGACGTTAACCTGTTCAGCAAGAAATTCTACTATGTGGAGGAGCAGTGCTGGATCAGCCTTAAGATTAGCGCCGCAGGTTTGCGTCTCATTAATAAAGTAGGCCTTGATGCAGCCCTGAAGCAGGCTGTGAAGAATGGCTATGTGGATTGGAAAGACATTAAAGTGATAGGAGAATAACAACCATGGCAAAGAAAGCTAAAGGTAATCGCATCCAGGTGATTCTGGAGTGCACCGAAATCAAGCAGAGTGGTCTGCCCGGAACTAGCCGTTACATTACGACTAAGAACCGCAAGAACACTCCTGAGAGACTGGAACTCATGAAGTATAACCCCATCCTGAAGAAGATGACTCTTCACAAGGAAATTAAATAATTGCATTTAGGATATGGCAAAGAAAACCGTTGCTACCCTCCATGAAGGTTCAAAGGATGGTCGCGCTTATACAAAGGTTATCAAGATGGTGAAGAGCCCCAAGACTGGTGCTTACATCTTCGATGAGCAGATGGTTCCCAACGAAGAGGTCAAGGATTTCTTCAAGAACTAATTGAATTTTATCATTCAGAATACTAAGGCGGTATGGTTTTGACTGTACCGCTTTTTCTGCGTTTTAGGCTTTCAGGGGACAAAAGCGACTCTGCAAAAGTCTTTTTTGACAAAATTATCACTCCGTGTGATTTTTTTTTATTAACTTTGCCGCGAAAATAAATCGTTTATGGGACTTTTCGGATTTTTCAACAAGAACAAGAAAGAAACACTCGACAAAGGACTGGAAAAGACCAAGCAGAGTGTCTTCGACAAACTGGCGCGTGCCGTTGCCGGTAAGTCGAAAGTGGATGATGATGTTCTCGACGACCTGGAGGAAGTACTCATCACTAGTGATGTCGGTGTGGATACCACGCTGAAGGTTATCCGTCGCATCGAGGAACGCGTGCAGCGCGACAAGTATGTGAGCACATCGGAGCTGAACGGCATACTGCGCGACGAGATTGCCGCGCTGCTGGCCGAGAACGGCAACGAAGACCTGAACGACTGGGACCTTCCCTCTGACCATAAGCCCTACGTTATTTTGGTGGTGGGCGTAAATGGCGTGGGAAAGACCACCACGATAGGAAAGCTGGCCTGGCAGTTCAAGCAGGCCGGAAAGAAAGTCTATCTGGGAGCCGCCGACACCTTCCGTGCAGCCGCCGTGGAGCAGATTTGCATCTGGGGCGAGCGTGTGGGTGTGCCCGTTATCAAGCAGCAGATGGGTTCCGACCCCGCTTCGGTGGCCTTCGATACCCTTCAGTCGGCCAAGGCCAACGGCGCCGATGTGGTGCTTATTGATACGGCCGGACGACTCCACAACAAGGTGGGACTGATGAACGAGCTGAAGAAGGTGAAGGAAGTGATGAAGAAAGTGCTTCCCGATGCACCCGACGAGGTGATGCTGGTGCTCGACGGTTCTACCGGACAGAATGCCTTCGAGCAGGCCAAGCAGTTCTCGGCCGTTACCCAAATCACGTCGCTGGCCATCACAAAGCTCGACGGAACTGCCAAGGGTGGAGTGGTGATAGGAATTTCCGACCAGCTCGGCGTGCCCGTGAAATATATTGGACTCGGAGAAGGCATGGAAGACCTTCAGCTGTTCAACAAGCGCGAGTTCGTGGATTCTCTGTTTAAATGACCTGCAATTATCTTGAAAAAAGATACGGTTGACTTCATCACTCTTGGCTGCTCGAAGAACTTGGTGGATACAGAGCGGCTGATGGGGCTCTTCGAAGCCCACGGCTTCAAGTGTACCCACGATGTCGAGCGCCCTCAGGGAGAAATTGCCGTCATTAACACCTGCGGGTTCATTGCCGATGCCAAGGAGGAGAGCATCAACACGATTCTGGAGTTCGTTGAGCGAAAGGAAGAAGGAAAACTGGACCGTCTGTACGTGATGGGATGCCTGTCGGAGCGCTATATGGCCGACTTGGAGGCTGAGATTCCCGGTGTAGACGGATATTACGGAAAGTTCAACTATAAGCAGTTGCTCGACGACCTGCTGCGCGAGCGGAACATCCCAGAGAAGGACGGACTGCAAGAGCGCCTGCTGACCACTCCGAAGCATTACGCCTATCTGAAGATTGCTGAAGGATGCGACCGCCATTGTGCCTATTGTGCCATCCCCATCATCACGGGAAGTCACCACAGCCGGCCAATGGACGAGATACTCGACGAAGTCAGACAACTGGTAGCCCGCGGCGTGAAGGAGTTTCAGGTGATTGCCCAGGAACTGACCTACTATGGCGTGGATATCGACGGGCGCCAGCATATCGCAGAGCTGGTGGAGCGCATGGCCCAGATAAAGGGCGTGGAATGGATAAGGCTCCACTATGCCTATCCCACCCATTTCCCGTGGGACCTGCTCCGAGTGATGCGCGAGAACGACAACGTCTGCAACTATCTCGACATCGCCTTGCAGCACATTACCGACCGCATGCTGAGCCGGATGAAGCGCAATGTGACCAAGGAAGAAACGTACGACCTAATCCGTCGCCTGCGAGCCGAAGTGCCGGGCATTCATATCCGCACAACGCTGATGGTGGGCTTCCCCGGCGAAACCGAAGAAGACTTTGAAGAACTGATGGAGTTCACCCGCTGGGCAAGATTCGAAAGGATGGGTGCCTTTGCCTATTCCGAAGAAGACGGCACCTACAGCGCGCAGCACTATACCGACGATGTTCCCGAAGATGTGAAGCGCAACAGACTAGACCGCCTGATGAGTCTTCAGCAGGAAATATCGGCAGAAATGGAGGCCGAGAAGGTGGGTCGTGTGTTGAAGGTCATCATCGACCGGAGGGAAGGCGACTGGTATATTGGCCGCACGGAGTTCAGCTCGCCCGAAGTTGACCCCGAAGTGCTGATTCCCGCCTATGGGCGTCGGTTGCAGAGAGGCCGCTTCTACGATGTGAGAATCACGGACTCCGAGGAGTTCGACCTCTATGGAGAAGTTGTTGAAAAGAGAAATAAGTAATTGTAAATCAGAAAGATGAACAATAAACAATTCATACAGGAACTGGCACAGCGTACCGGATATACGCAGGACGATGTGCAGAAGATGGTGTATACCATGACCGATGCCATGAACGAAAAGTTCCAGGAAGGCGACAATGTCGTGATGCACAATTTCGGGACTTTCGAGGTAAAGAAACGTCTGGAGCGCGTGGTGGTCAATCCGGGCACGGGCCAGCGTATGCTGGTTCCGCCAAAGCTCGTGCTCAGCTTCAAGCCCGTAGCCTCCATCAAGGAAAAACTAAAGAAAGGAGAACGCAATGGCTAGGATACAGGATTTGGCGCTATACTTGAGCAATAAGCACAAGATATCGAAAAAGGAGGCCGAGCGTTTCCTCACCACCGTCGTTGACGTGCTGAACGATGCCCTTCACTACGAGAAGCAGGCCAAGGTGAAAGGCCTGGGCACCTTCAAGGTGATTGAGGTAAAGGACCGCGAAAGTGTGAATGTGAACACAGGCGAGCGTATCGTCATCGAGGGTCGCCCGAAGATTACCTTCACGGCCGATGCGGTGATGAAGGAATTGGTGAACAAACCGTTTGCACAGTTTGATACCGTGGCACTTAACGATGGCGTTACTTTCGACGACATGCCCGAGGAAGTGGACGTGGCCGACGAGGAAAACGTTGAGCCTGCAGCCGCAGAAACTATTGTTGAGGAAGCCGTTCAGGAACCTGCTGAAACCGAACCGCAGCCCGAGTTGGAGCAGCTGATGGACGTTGCCGTTCCTGAAGAACAGGCCGAGGAAGAACTGGAGGAGGAAATGCCGGCGGAGGAACCCGCTGCACCCGTTGCAGAGACCGAGGCAGTGGCTGCTCCCGCGGAAGAGACACCGACGCAGGAAGAGATTCCCGTCATCGTGAAGGAAGTTGCTCCTGTTGCGGCAGAGGAAGTGCGGGCGGCACTCGTTGAAGAGCCCGAGCAACCCAAGGCAGATGCTGAGCCTGAGCAGAAGGAACCCGAGCCGCAACCCATTGCTGAAGAAACGGAACCTGCCGAAGAACAGCAGGCTGAAGAAGTAGGGGAGGAGACTCCCGCGATTGCCGCTGTGATGGAGAAGGAAACCCAGCCGGAAGCAGAGAAACTGCCCGAGCCGGAACCTGAAGAAATGCCTGCCAGCGAACCAGAAGAAACCGAAGAACCCGCTGAGCCGAAGAGCTCGAAAGCGTGGTTGTGGTGGCTGTTCGGCTCGCTCCTGTTCGGTGCAATCATGTATTTTGCCGGTTATCAGATGGGCAGCAAGTCGAAGGACGCACCTGCTGAGGCCGAAAAACCGGCAGCCGTGGTTCCCGATACCGTTGAGAAAGTGGATTCCGCCGAAATAAAGGCTGCGCTCGAAGCAGAAAAGGCAGCCAAAGCCAAGGCCGACTCGATAGCCGTGGCAAAGGCCGCCGAAGAGGCCGAAGCCGCCAAGAAGGCTGCCTACGAAGCTGAGGTTGCCAAGCAACAGGCTGAGGAAGCCGCCGGCGAAGCCAATAATCCGAAGGCGCTGAACAATGCCCGCAACATTGTCCGCACAGGTGCCTATAACATTGTGGGCACGCAACAGACGGTTGTGGTGCGCAAAGGCCAGACGCTGGAGAAGGTTTCGAAGGCCTATCTGGGTCCCGGAATGGAAGTCTACGTGATGGTCCACAACGGCGTTACCGTGGCAAAAGAAGGCTCAACGCTGAAGATTCCGAAGCTTGAAGTGAAGAAGAAGCGTTAAGCAAAACAATAAACCTGAAGATGTGCCGGCCTCAAAACTGGCACATCTTCTTTTTTCATACGCCGCACGCACCTTTTTATCTGCCCATCAAACGGACTTTATTCGCCCATCAATTAGACTTTATTTAACCATCAAATAGACTTTAATTGCCCATCAAATAGACTTTAATTGATAGGCAAACAGACTTTACTTGAAGTTTAATCAGACTTTAAAACGGTTAGTTATTCCTATAAAGTTTCTTAAATGTAAGTTTTTAGAAACTTTTTTAATACTTTTTAGTCACTATAATTCGCCAATCACCTGCCAAAATTGTACTTTTGCATTGCCTTTAAAAATAGATTTAACCGGATAAGAGTACAAATTAAAAAACAGAATAATTATGGCAGAAGCTATAGACATTCGCGAATTAAATGTTCGCATCGAACAGCAAAGTGGGTTCGTCACTAACCTCGTTCATGGAATGGACCAGGTGATTGTCGGACAGAAGCATCTCGTTGACTCACTCCTCATCTCGCTCCTCAGCGATGGCCACATCCTTCTGGAAGGTGTTCCCGGACTGGCAAAGACGCTGGCCATCAAGACGTTGGCACAGCTCATCGATTCCGATTTCAGCCGAATTCAGTTCACTCCCGACCTGTTGCCTGCCGACGTTATCGGTACGATGATCTACTCGCAGAAGGACGAAAACTTCCAGGTGAAGAACGGTCCGGTGTTTGCCAACTTCGTGCTGGCCGATGAAATCAACCGTGCCCCGGCCAAGGTGCAGAGTGCTTTGCTCGAGGCTATGCAGGAACATCAGGTGACGATTGGCAGCGACACATTTGCCCTTCCCAGCCCGTTCCTCGTGATGGCCACCCAGAACCCCATCGAGCAGGAGGGAACCTATCCGCTGCCCGAGGCCCAGGTGGACCGTTTCATGCTGAAGGTGGTCATCGATTATCCCACGCTCGAAGAAGAGAAGCAGATTATCCGCGAGAACATCATGGGCGCTCTGCCCACCGTTCGTCCCGTCTGCTCGGCTCAGGAGATTATCAACGCCCGCGAAGTGGTGCGCCAGGTATATCTCGACGAGAAGATTGAGCAATATATCGCCGACATCGTTTTCGCTACGCGCTATCCCGACCGCTACGGACTTTCCGAGCTGAAGAACCTCATCACCTTCGGCGGTTCGCCGCGTGCCTCCATCAACCTGGCCAAGGCAGCCCGCGCCTATGCATTCATCAAGCGCCGCGGCTATGTGGTGCCCGAGGATGTGCGTGCCGTTGCCCACGATGTGCTGCGCCATCGCATCGGCCTGTCTTACGAGGCAGAGGCTACCAACGTGACGAGCGAAGAAATCGTTTCGAAGATTATCAACAAGGTAGAAGTGCCTTGATAGTTCATAGTTCATAGTTCATAGTGCATAGTGCATAGTGCATAGTTTATAGTGCATGATGGAAACATCGGAAATACTTAAGAAGGTAAGGAAGATAGAAATCAAGACACGCAGACTGAGTGCCAACATCTTCGCCGGCCAGTACCACTCGGCCTTCAAGGGTCGTGGAATGGCTTTCAGCGAGGTGCGCGAGTACCAGTTTGGCGACGATGTCCGCGATATCGACTGGAATGTAACGGCCAGGTTCCACCGCCCTTATGTCAAGGTTTTCGAAGAGGAGCGCGAGCTGACCGTGATGCTGCTGATCGACGTTTCGGGTTCGCTGGAGTTCGGCACGCAGCAGCAGATGAAGAAAGACATGGTCACCGAGATAGCGGCAACCCTTGCCTTCAGCGCCATTCAGAACAACGACAAGATAGGCGTGGTGTTCTTCTCGGACAAGATTGAGAAATACATCCCGCCCAAGAAGGGCCGCAAGCACATCCTCTACATCATCCGCGAGATGCTCGACTTCCATCCCGAGAGTCGCAAGACCGACGTGACGATGGCCGTAGAGTTCCTCAGCAGCGTGGCCAAGCGCCATTGCACGGCCTTCATGCTGAGCGACTTCTATTCGCATCGTGACTTCTCGCAGGCGCTCACCATCTGCAACCGCAAGCACGACGTGGTGGCCATACAGGTCTACGACCAGCGTGCCAAGACGTTGCCCGACGTGGGACTGATGAAGGTGCGCGATGCCGAGACGGGCCACGAAATGTTTATCGACACCAGCAGCAAGAAGCTGCGCCGTGCCCATACCGCTTATTGGATGAACCGTCAGCACCAGCTGCAGGATTGCTTCAACAAGAGCAACGTTGACCATGTGAGCGTGGCCACCAACGAAGACTACGTGAAGCAGCTGCTGATGCTATTCAAGATGCGCAACAAAGGAAGAATCTAACACATACCATTAGTTACAGCATTGAAAAGGATTGCATTATATATCGCATTGTTATTCAACTCGTTGATGCTTGCCGCTCAAGTGAATGTGGAATCCAGTATCGATTCCATCAGCATACTTATCGGCGAGCAGGCACACGTCACGCTGAGCGTATCGCTCAAGAAGGGACAACCGCTGGAGTTCCCGCAGTTCAAGCCCTCTGAGTATATCACGCCCGGAGTGGAAGTGCTCGAGGCCACCACGGCCGACACCACCGACCTGGACAACGGCATGATACGCGTCAGCCGCGTCTATACCGTGACCTCGTTCGACGAGAATCTCTATTATCTCCCGGCCATGAAAGTGAAGGCCGGCGGCAAGAGCTACGAGAGCAAGAGTCTCGCCCTGAAGGTGCTTACCGTTCCTGTGGACACCCTTCATCCCGAACAGTTCTTCCCCCCGAAGAACGTTCAGGACAATCCCTTCTCGTGGAGCGAGTGGCGACCGTTGTTCTGGCTGAGTGTTTTGTTCGTACTTCTGGTCTGCGCGGTGTTCTACCTGCGTTCACGACTGAAGAACAACAAGCCCATCATTGCCCGTGTGCGCATCATCAAGCGCGTGCTTCCCCATCAGAAGGCCATGCGTGAGATTGAGCAGCTGAAGGCCGACCGCATGCCTACGTCGGAAGACCAGAAGGCATATTATACCCGTCTGACCGACACCCTGCGCAAATACATCGAGGAGCGGTTCGGCTTCAACGCTATGGAGATGACCTCGTCGGAGATTATCGAGCGCCTGCAGCAGGCCGAAGACAAGACCATGATAGCCGAGCTGAGGGAGCTCTTCACCACGGCCGACCTGGTGAAGTTCGCCAAATATTCGACGCTCATCAACGAGAACGACATGAACCTGGTGAACGCCATACAGTTCATCAACGAGACCAAGCAGGAGAACCAGCCCGAGACCGAGCGCGTGGAGCCCAAGCTGACCGAGCAGGAAGTGCGCTCGCAGCGTTCGCGCACGGTGCTGAAGTGGGCCATCGGCATTCTTGCCGCCGCCTGTGTGTTGCTGTTCGCCTGGATAGTCTGGCAGCTTTCCCTGCTGTTTTGAACATTGACCTGATAAATTGAGAACATGGAATTTTTAAATAAAGAATACCTGCTACTGCTTCTGCTGCTGATACCTTATCTGATATGGTATCTGCTTTACCGCAAGAAGAGCGAGCCCACGATGCAGATGAGCGATACCAACGCCTATCGCTATGCGCCGAAGAGCCTGCGCCAGCAGCTTGTCTGGCTGCCCGATTTCCTGCGCATGCTCACCTTCGTGCTGGTGGTGCTGGCCCTGGCCCGCCCGCAGACGCACAGCAGCTGGGGGCAGCGCACCACAGAAGGTATCGATATCATGCTGGCCATGGACGTCTCCACCAGTATGCTGGCACAGGACCTGAAGCCCAACCGCATAGAGGCTGCCAAGAGTGTGGCCACGGAATTCATCAGCGGTAGGCCCGACGACAATATCGGACTGACCATCTTTGCCGGTGAGGCCTTCACCCAATGCCCCATGACCACCGACCATACCTCGCTGCTCAACCTGCTCCAGAACGTGCGTACCGACATTGCCGCCCGTGGACTGATTGAAGACGGAACCGCCGTGGGAATGGGACTTGCCAACGCCGTGAGCCGACTGAAGGAGTCGAAGACCAAGAGCAAGGTGGTGATTCTGCTTACCGACGGCTCGAACAACATGGGCGACATCTCGCCGCTCACCGCTGCCCAGATAGCCAAGAGCCTGGGTATCAGGGTTTATACCATTGCCGTGGGAACCAAGGGCGTGGCTCCTTACCCGATGATGGTGGGGGGCAGCGTGCAGTATATAAACGTGAAGGCCGACGTGGATACCGAGACGCTGACGCAGATTGCCTCGATGGCCGACGGTCATTTCTACCGCGCCACGAGCACGGCCGAGCTGAAGCAGATTTATAAAGATATCGACAAACTGGAGAAGACGAAGATGAACGTGAAGAAGTTCTCGAGGCACTACGAGGCCTACCAGCCTTTTGCCCTGATGGCTTTCATCACGTTGCTGATAGAAATCCTCCTGCGCGTCACGTGGTTCCGCCGCATTCCATAACGGCCCTGCTGCGAGTGAAGACATGAATTGTAGAATGAAATAAAACCGAAATAAACAGATGTTCCGTTTCGAGAATCCATTATATCTCTACCTGCTGGTGCTGATACCCGTTTTGGCACTCCTGCGGTTCTATGCCATCGGCAGGCGCCGCAAAAAGCTGAAGAAGTTCGGCGACCCCGACTTGCTGAAGCAGTTGATGCCCGACGTGTCGCGCTTCCGTCCCGAAGTGAAGTTCTGGCTGCTGATGGCGGCGCTGGCCCTGCTCATCGTGATGCTTGCCCGTCCGCAGATGGGAACCAAGATATCGCGCGAGAAGCGAAATGGCATCGAGGCCATGATAGCGCTCGACATCAGTAACTCGATGAAGGCAGAGGATGTTGTTCCCTCGCGTCTCGACAAGAGCAAGATGCTCGTAGAGCGCATGGTAGACAACTTTACCAACGACAAGGTGGGCCTGGTGGTATTCGCCGGCGATGCCTTCATACAGCTTCCCATCACGAGCGACTACGTGTCGGCCAAGATGTTCCTGCAGAATATCGACCCGGCGCTGATTGCTACGCAGGGCACCAATATTGCCGAGGCCATCAGGATTTCGCTCAACAGCTTCACCCAGCAGGAGAAGATAGGGCGCGCCATCATCGTCATTACCGACGGTGAGGACCATGAGGGCGGTGCCACCGAGGCGGCTGCCGAGGCTATGAAGAAGGGCGTCCGCGTGTTCGTGCTCGGCGTGGGAAGTCCCAAGGGTTCACCCATCCCCGATGGTCAGGGCGGCTACATGACCGACAATACCGGCTCGGAGGTGATGTCGGCCCTGAACGAGCAGATGTGCCGCGACGTGGCCAAGGCCGGCGGCGGTGCCTACATCCATGTGGACAACACGAACCTGGCTCAGGAACAGCTCAACAACGAGCTGACCAAGCTGCAGAAGGGCGAGCTCTCCAGCGTCATCTATAGCGAGTACGACGAACAGTTCCAGGCATTTGGCATCCTGGTGCTGCTGTTGCTCATCATCGAGGTGTGCGTGCTGGAAAGCAAGAATCCGTTGTTGAAGAACGTAAAACTATTCAAGAAGAAATGAGACTATACCTATTATATATATTCCTGGCATTTGCCTCGCTGACGGCCTCCGCCCAGGCCGACCGCCAGCATATCCGTGGGGGCAACCGTCTCTACAAGGCCAAGCAATGGGCCCAGGCCGAGGTGGAATACCGCAAGGCGCTGGCTGTCAACGCCCAGAATCCCCAGGCGCTCTACAATCTGGGATGTGCGCTGATGATGCAGCAGAAGGATTCGGCTGCCATCGTGCAGTATCAGAAGGCGGCCCAGGCCGAGACCAACAAGCTGCGCCGCTCGCGTTCGTACCACAACATCGGCGTCATCTGCCAGAACCTGAAGATGTATGGCGATGCGATAAAGGCTTACCAGCAGTCGCTCCGCGACAATCCGACCGACGACGAGACACGCTACAACCTGGCCCTCTGCAAGCGACAGAACAAGCAGAACCAGCAGAACCAGGACAAGCAGCAGAACAAGGACAAAGACCAGAAGCAGGACAAGAAAGAACAGCAGGACAAACAGCAGAACAAGGATAAAGACCAGAAACAGGACAAGCAGCAGGAGCAGAACGACAAGATGAGCAAGGAGAATGCCGAACAGCTGCTCAACGCTGCAATCCAGAATGAGAAGGCCACGCAGCAGCGGCTGAAGAAAGCCATGCAGCAGCCCCAGCGCCGGAACATTCAGAAAAACTGGTAACTTATACGAAGGATGAAAATGAAGACAAGGAGATATTTTTTACTCATTTTGCAGTTGACGGTTGCTTGCCTGGCGGCAAGTGCACAGAGCCTGACGGTGAATGCCCCGTCGCATGTTGAGGCAGGAGAGAACTTCCGCCTCACCTATACAGTCAACACCCAGGATGCCCAGGACTTCCGCATCGGCAACGTGCCCGAAGGCCTGGAAATCATCACGGGTCCCTACACCTCGAGCCAGTCCACCTACCAGATGGTGAACGGCCACACCAGCAGCAGCTCGTCAATCACCTATACGTTCATCATCTGCGCCCTGAAGAACGGCACCTACACCATTCCTGCCGCTCATGTGCATGCCGGGGGCAAGAGCATCGCCTCGCAGCCCGTGAAGGTCACCGTCAGCGGTCAGGCTGCCAACAACGGCGGAGCGCCGAAGATGCACGAAGACGACGACGGTCACCAGATGCGTCAGGCCGGTAGCGCCATCACCGGCAACGACCTGTTCATCAAGGTGAGCGCCAACAAGCGCCGTGTGCACGAGCAGGAGCCCATCCTGCTTTCGTATAAGGTTTACACCCTGGTCGACCTCATCTCGCTCGAGGGAAAGATGCCCGACCTGACCGGATTCCACTCTCAGGAGATTGCCAGTTCGCAGCAGCCTTCGTACCATGTGGAGCAGGTGAACGGCCGCAACTACCGCTGCGTCACTTGGAAGCAGTATGTGATGTACCCCCAGATGACGGGCGAGCTCGAAATCCCGAGCATCACCTTCGAGGGCGTCGTGGTGCAGCAGAACCGTGCCGTCGACCCCTTCGAGGCCTTCTTCAACGGCGGCAGCGGCTATGTCGAGGTGAAGCGCAGCATCAAGGCCCCGGGACTGAAGATTCAGGTGGACCCGCTTCCCAACCGTCCGGCCAACTTCTCGGGTGGCGTGGGTAAGTTCAATATCTCCGCCAGTCTGAACAAGACCACCATCAAGGCCAACGACCCGCTCACGCTCCGCGTGGTGGTGAGCGGCAACGGCAACCTGAAGCTCATCAAGCAGCCCGTGGTCAACTTTTCGAAAGACTTCGACAAGTACGACCCGAAGGTGACCGACAAGACCCGTCTGACGGCCAATGGAGTAGAGGGCAACATGATCTACGACTTCCTCGTGGTGCCCCGCAATCAGGGCAAATACCAGATTCCGCCCGTGGAGTTCACCTACTACGACACAGGCGTGAATGCCTATAAGACCGTTAAGACGCAGGCCTTCGACATCAACGTTGAGAAAGGCGACGGAGATACCCCTTCGTCGGCCGTCTATGCCGAACTGAAGAACCAGGATATCCACGGCATCAAGACCGCCAAGGACAAGGGCAGCCGCGACGACGGCATGTTCTACGGCAGCACCAGCTACTGGACGCTGCTCGGACTCATCCTGGCCGTGTTCATCGCCCTGCTGGTGATGTTCCGCCAGCGCGCCATCGAGAATGCCGACATCGTGAAGACACGTTCTAAGAAAGCCAACAAGGTGGCCACCAAGCGCCTGAAGGCTGCCGACAAACTGATGCAGCAGCAGCGCCAGGGCGAGTTCTACGACGAGGTGCTGCGCGCCCTGTGGGGCTACGTGGGCGACAAGCTGAACATCCCCGTCAGCGAGCTCTCGAAGGAGAATATCGAGGATAAGCTGCGCGAGCGCAACGTGGGCGAAGACACCGTCAGCAAGTTCGTGACGGCCATCGACGAGTGCGAGTTCGAGCGCTATGCTCCCGGCGATGCTGCCGGCAATATGAACAAGACGTTCACTTCGGCTATGACAGCCATCACACAGATTGAAGAAGACATGAAGAAAAAGCGCCATCAGGCAAAAGCCTCCGCGGTAGTGTTGCTTTGGGGACTCCTGGCGTTGGCTGCCCTCAGCGCTCAGCCGGCCCGTGCCATCACCAAGCAGAATGCCGATGCCGAATACAGCAAGGGCAACTACGTGCAGGCCATCAAGGACTACGAGGAACTGCTGAAGAAGCAGAAGACCGCAGCCCTCTACTATAATCTCGGTAACGCCTACTATCGTACCGACAACATCACGCAGGCCGTGCTGGCCTACGAGCGTGCGCTGCTGCTCTCGCCTGGCGACGACGACATCAAGTTCAACCTGCAGATGGCCCGCTCGAAGACCATCGACAAGATTACGCCCGAGTCGGAGATGTTCTTCTTCTCGTGGTGGCGCTCGCTGGTCAATCTGCTGAGCGTCGACGGATGGGCCACGCTCTCCATCGTCAGCATCGCGCTGGCCCTCGTGCTGCTGCTCGTCTATCTCTTCTCTTCCCAGCTGGGACTGCGTAAGGTGGGTTTCTTCGGCGGCATCCTGCTCATCGTCATCTTCGTGTTCAGCAACATCTTCGCCTACCAGCAGCGGCAGATGCTCGAGAACCGCAAGGGAGCCATCGTCATCACGCCCTCGCTGACCATCAAGAAGACACCCTCGACCGGCAGTTCCGACGTGAGCGTCATCCACGAGGGCACCAGGGTTGACATTACCGACGACACCATGCGCGACTGGAAGGCCGTCAGACTGGCCGACGGACGCGAGGGATGGGTGCCTGCCCGCCAGATTGAGAAGATTTAACAAACGGCCAACATTCCCCTCTGTATGCCAAACAATATAGACCTGTTTTTGCTTCATCTGCTGAACGGCAGCCAGTCGATGCTCTTCGACCAGCTGATACTGTTCCTTACCAACGGACTGACATGGATTCCGCTCTATATTGCCTTGTTCATCATGGTATTGAAGAACAACGAGTCGATGACTCAGATATTCATCATCGTGGGCTGTTGTGCCCTGGGCGTGATGCTGACTGCCGGACTCGACAATCTCTTCATAAAACCCCTTGTGGCCCGTCCGCGGCCTACGCTCGACCCCTTCGTGAAATACACCATCGACGTGGCCTGCAACTATCGCGAGAAGAGCTTCAGTTTCTTCTCGGCCCATGCCGCCAATACCGCCTGTCTGGCCACCTTCATGATACTGCTGGTGCGCAACCGCGCGCTCACCGTTACCATGGTCCTCTGGTCGCTGCTCAACTGCTACACGCGCCTTTACCTCGGCGTGCACTATCCGTCCGACGTGGTTTGCGGTCTGCTTGCCGGCCTGCTGGTAGGGTGCCTTAGCTATTTCGTACATCTGAAGCTCTATTTCAAGGTGACCCCCCATTTCCGCTATATCTCAGAGGCCTACACCCGAACCGGCTATTCCATCAGCGACATCGACATTGTCATCGCCACTATGGCGTTCACCCTGATATATGCCATCATCCGTACTTTGTTCATCATATGACCGACCCCCGAAAAATACATATCTCAGACTATAGCTATGAGCTGCCCGACGAACGGATAGCCAAATTCCCCATCAGCCAGCGCGACCATAGCAAGCTGCTGGTCTACAACAAAGGTCAGATCAGCGACGACGTGTTCTACCGCCTGCCCGAATATCTGCCCCAGGGCGCGCTCATGGTCTTCAACAACACCAAGGTCATCCAGGCACGCATGCACTTCCGCAAGGAAACCGGCGCACTCATCGAGGTGTTCCTGCTCGAGCCTGCCGACCCCACCGACTACGAGCTGATGTTCCAGCTCACCAGCCGCTGCTCGTGGCTCTGCATGATTGGCAACCTGAAGAAATGGAAGGAAGGCACCCTCCGGCGCGACTTCTGCATCAACGGTCAGCAGCTCACGCTCTCGGCCACCCGCCGCCACATGGTGGGCACCAGCCATTGGGTCGACTTCGAGTGGAACAATCCCGCCGTCACCTTTGCCGAAATCCTTGAGTCGGTAGGCGAGCTGCCCATCCCCCCATACCTGAACCGCAAGACCGAGGAGAGCGACAAGACCACCTATCAGACCGTCTATTCAAAGGTGAAGGGCTCTGTGGC
>JAEEGJ010009183.1_pt1 | contig 26676 bp, 18 predicted proteins | sample 8958761 | NCBI WGS metagenome assembly JAEEGJ01 (sample SAMN16246546, study PRJNA631951) | gut metagenome | biome: gut microbiome; feature: rumen; material: RS-attached | host: Bos | place: Iran: Karaj | collected 2018-10 | reverse complement strand
TCGGTCGCGACATCGAAACGGATTGGTACAACTTTGAAGCTCTCAACACTCCGCCTGACCATCCGAGCCGCGACATGCAGGACACGTTCTACGTGGACAACAAGGTCATGCTCCGCACGCACACGTCGGGCACCCAGATTCACTACATGGAAACGCACAAGCCGCCTTTCCGCATGATCGCTCCGGGCCACGTGTTCCGCGTCGATAACGATGCTACCCACGCTCCGATGTTCCAGCAGTGCGAAGGTCTTGTCGTTGACGAAAACATTAGCTTCGCCGACCTCAAGGGCGTGCTCCAGGTGTTCATGAACAAACTCTTTGGCGCAGGCGTCAAGACTCGCTTCCGTCCGAGCTTCTTCCCGTTCACGGAACCGTCCGCAGAAATGGACGTGAGCTGCGTGTTCTGCGGAGGCAAGGGCTGCCGTCGTTGCAAGGGCACGGGCTGGATGGAAATCGGTGGTTGCGGTTCTGTGGATCCGAACGTGTTCAAGAACTGCGGCATCGATGCTGAAAAGTTCACCGGCTTTGCATTCGGTTTCGGTCTTGACCGTATCGCCATGCTCCGCCACGAAATCCCGGAAATCGGCCTCCTGACAGCCAACGATCAGAGATTCCTGAGCCAGTTTTAATAGCTATGGGCGCGGCACTTCGTGCCTCCGAGGCATGAGGTCGCTCGCTAAAGCTCGCTACGAGTAATATTATAATGAGGAATCCTTTCGGATTCCTTTTTTTATTAAAATAGGTATATTGAGAAAAATCTATTCGACTGAATTCTTTTTTATTAGGAATATTTAAATGGGCCAATCAAATTTAATTGCATTTATAATAGAAAATAGAGTTGTAATAGTAGTTTTACTATTGTTTCTTCTAGTACTTCTTACAGCCCTTATATTAATTCTTACCTATATAGCTACAAGCAATACACACAACAGCCTAGAGTATTTAGAACGCGAACAAGACAAGCAAACAAATCAAATTATCTCGTTAAAAAACGTATTGTCCAATTTACCCACTAATGACAATCTTGCCATATATAATAATCAAATCGAAATGTTATATGAACAGAAAAATATCATTTCCTATTTCAAAAAAGAAATTCTTCCTGAGCAAGTCCTCGTTTTTTTCGCAGCAAAAAATGATCTAAAGATTTATAGTATTGTTATAGAGAATCAGAATAAATTTTATACACTCAACAATGTGTCATTATCTGTTAGTTACACAGAAATAGGCAGACAAAACATTTCTGAGAACCTAAAACAATTGTGCGAATTGATAGAATCGGTAAAGAATATTTCAATTGCGCCCGAAAAACGGTACACAATTCCATTAAATGATATACCATATGGGGAGTATTTTAAACATCGAAGATGTTTTATAGAAGTTCATGTTTCCGCAGCCTACAATGTTGACGGCAAACAAAAGGACCTATCGGTTACAGTCCCTTGTTTTATGACCTATCGTTATAGAGCAGATAATAGTGTTTATAAAACAAGAATAACTTACTATAACTTTTAAGTTGGTAGAAAAAACAACAAAACTGAAAAGGAACTCCATTGTTTTTCACAAACATGTTTTCTCTGAAGTTTTTTAATGGATGACAACATTAAAAAAGCGAACCGCAAGGTTCGCTTTTTTATTTTCACTCTAAAGTATTCTCTCTCGGAGAGTCTTACTTTACAACAAACTTCTTGGCGGAGAAGCCCTGAATTTGCACAAGATAAAGTCCGCTCTTGAGCGCATTCACGTCCATCGTTTCGGTCTTGCTTTGGGCGATCTTTTGCATTTGTACTTTGCCCTGTACATCCAAAATCTTGACGGAACGCCCCACCGCGGATTTCGGCAAATCAAACGAGAGCGTCTTGCCAACTAACGAGATGCCGAACTTTGCTGCAGCCACAGACTTCGGAAGTCCAACAGAGAATTCCACAGGCTTTGTCACTTCATCATAGCGTTCCACAAGCGCCATCAAGTACCATGTGCTGTGCGGCAGCCACTGTTCATCCCAGCGCCACACCTGCCAAGATTCCTTTTCAGAATCAAAGCCCACTGCACCAACGCCGTCGTCAGTCCAGGCAATGCCCGAGCCATCCTGATTCTTGCCGGTAATGCCGTTTGCAATGCCGCCTTCGAGAGTTGCATCGTATTTAGACTGACCATCATACGTTGCAGGATTCTTGGTTCCCTTGCCATACATCATACAAGTTCCATACGGGTTCTTACCCAAAATCCAGTCAAGCTGATCGACCGCATACTTCTGCACATCACTCGTAGAGACATTCCTGTATTCACCTTCAAAAATGCGATTTGCGTACATTATCGCCGCAGAAAGACTTGCAAGGCGAGCATCTTCACCCTGCCACCAATAATTACTTTCGTTATCGTGCGGGATAAAGAATCCATCCTTGATAGCGCCATTCGTCTTGTAAGTCTGGCGGGCATAACCAAACGGGTTATCAACCTTATTCGTAATTTTAACAAGCCAGTCAAAATGAGACCTAATGGCATTACGAACATTATCGATAGATTCGTTCACGCAACCACCACCAATCATAGTAACGCAAACCCAATAAGGGAATGGCCGACCATGAACTTCTATGCCGGCATCTTCGTCAATAGCGCCAACCACCTCACTATAACGAGCAAGGGCAACCAACGGAAGCCCCGCATCGCTTGCATGCCAGAACGGACGAGTCTTTGCATCATCGCTCCAGAAATAGCCATCTTTACTTACACGAGAAGATAAATGTTCGGCACGGTCATAAGCATCTTCCAAATAGTTCAGCATCTTGGTCGCCGCATAAAGTTCCGTCGCCGCCAAAAGCGCGGTGTAATCGTCAATGATATTTTCCTTGCCATCGTCGCAATAAGCGCAGTTGCCACCAATGTTCTGTTTTTCGGACAAATGCTTATATGCCTTTTCAGCCGCTGCCAAGTATTGTTCGCTTGTAAAGTCGCCTTTCAGGTTTAACCTTGCAGCACTTGCAAGCGCAGCAATTGCCATGCCACCGCCTTCGCGGAACGCCGTCTGGTAATCGGCACTCTTATCGCCATCCTTACCGCTGAACGCACAAATTTCACGTTTGCCAAAAGGTGAGCCCCAGTTGTCAAACACGGTCATGTAAAAGTAACCTTCTTCGGCAAGCATACGCACCAAAAAATCTGCACCGTAAGCGGCCTCATCAGCCGTTTTCGCCTTAGTCGCAGTCGCGCCTAGCAAATTCGGGATGCGTTCCGAGGCAAAGGCAAGCGACCAAACCGTCAAAGGAATCTGCTGCGGATTCAAGTAATTCGCATAAGAAAGGTGACTCAAATACTTACTGACATCGCCGCTTGCATCGTACCAGCCACCATGCACATCAACCTTTTTATCGGACTTGTAAATCGACATACTCTTGTCCCAACCTTCAACAGTCGGGTCATCCGCACGGTCTTCATAGAAGTAATTAAGTACCGTTGCAAGCGTATTTTTCGCAAGCGCGTTTTCTTCAACCGTAAATTCGCCCGAATTCTGCGATTGACCATTCTCGGAAACCTGGAGCGTGTACTTGCCCGCCTTAAGGCCAGTCAAATCCGCCACATAAAACTTGCCACTATTCAGCCAGTTGTCCGGATTCGAACCCGTCGAGAGCTTACCCGTCTTGACAGCCGTCCCACCCGACATCACGCTAAATTCAGCTCCGTCCGCAAGATTCTCGCTCTGGACAATCACGGAAATCGGCTGGTCGACATCGTAACCAACCTGATTGTAGAAAAACTTGGTTTCGGCAGAGGCAACGCCCGCGCTCAAAAGAACAGCGGCCGAAAAAATCGGGGAAAGCTTATAGATACGCATGCACTAAATATAAATTCACGATGGTTCAAGAAAAAGTAAAGATTGAGTATACCGTTTTGGTCATTCTGAAGCAGTCATCCTCGTCCATCAGGGAGGGGAACCATTATTTTTCGTGAATACTATTAAACGCAATTTTTGCGTAGATTATAAAACAAATCACATTTAGCCCAACCGAGAGATCTTTCACAACCACCTAAAACAGCAATTTATTATAGGGGTTTTATAGCAATTGATTCATAAATGGAAAGCTTTTGTTACGGAAACAGCCATGAAAATCGACATAAAAAGCCTTAATCTATCATTTCAACGCAGATTTTACGTTAAATAGTAATTATTTTTCAGTAACCATAAATTTTTTATTGACCATTGAAATTTCAGAACCTATCTTTGTGATGTAAAGAAAAATGACTGGATTCTTCGCGATTTCATCGCTCAGAATGACGTCTCAGACTTCAACAATCAAAAACAGAAGACACAACCATGTACTACGAAACAATTAAAGTTCTCGACTGCACGATCCGCGATGGCGGTCTCGTCAACAAGCACGATTTTTCTCTTGAATTCGTGCGTAGATTGTACACCCTTCTCACAGCAGCCGGCGTAGACTACATGGAAATGGGTTACAAGAACTCCCCAGAACTCTTCGACCCGAAGGAATACGGTCCGTGGAAGTTCTGCGATGACGATTTGCTTTGGAAAGTCAAGGACGGCATCGATTCCAAGATGAAGATGGCCGTGATGGCTGACGTGGGCCGCGTCAACATGGATGCCGTGAAGCCCGCTTCCGAAAGTCCGTACCAGATGTTCCGCGTGGCAAGCTACGTCAAGAACATTGACAAGGGCATCAGCATGGTGAACGCCTTCCACGACATGGGCTATGAAACGACGCTCAACATCATGGCCGTGAGCCGCGACCGCGGTCCGGAACTTGACGAAGCCCTCCACCAGGTCAACGAAGAATGCAAGGCCGACGTGCTTTACCTCGTCGATAGCTTCGGCGCCTTCTACCAGGAAGACATCGACAAGGAACTTGCCCGCTACAAGGGCATCGTGAAGAACAAGAAGTTCGGCTTCCATGGTCACAACAATCAGCAACTCGCCTTCAGCAACACAATCCAGGCCATCATCAACCACGTCGATTACCTCGACGGTTCCGTGTCCGGCATGGGCCGTGGCGCAGGCAACTGCACCACCGAACTCCTCCTCAGCTTCCTCAAGAATCCGAAGTACGACTTGCGCCCGGTTCTTGACGCCTACGAAGAATTGTTCCTCCCGTTGCAGCAGAAGTACGAATGGGGCTACATCATCCCGCAGATGATTACGGGCATGCTCAACCGCCATCCGCAAGACGCCATCGCCGTCCGCAAGACCGAAGACCGTGACCACTACCGCAAATTCTACGAAAAGATGGTCAACGACTAAAAATTCGCGAATCGGCAAACATTCAGTTATACAAGAATCCCGCTCCGACTGGAGCGGGATTCTTTGCATTATTCAATAATTTCGAATTACTTCAAAATCACATTCTTTGCATTCACCATGCCGTTCTGTTCAATCTTCACGATATAGCGACCGCTCGGAACCATTCCAGAATTCCACTTGATCTGGTGATCGCCCGGCTGGAGGCTCTTTTCGGTGACATTTGCAAGCACCGCGCCGTTGACGCCGACAACAGAGACCTTCACATCGCCAGCAGACTTGAGTTCAACAGAAACGATACTGCGGTTCAAGCCCTTGATAGCAGGAGCAGTCGGAGCTGCGGCAACCATCGGCATGGATTCATCCACAACGGAGGACTTCTTCAAATCATTTGCAGCGCCCGTCCACTTGACAACATGATACGTCGTATTATTTTCGCCATTCATAATATTTTTCATTTTCTTCACAATACGATTTGGCGTTGATGACGGATAGCACCAATAATCTGAATTACCCTCTTGCGTGAACCCACCGCCCATAACAATAGGCAAATACTGCATCGTATACCATTCCCAATGGTCGTTCCTATTGTCTTCATCATCTATAAAAACTTCGCTATGCTTTACTTTGGAGCTAACCTTCTTCATATCAGGATTTGCAAAGACCCCGTATTTATCCCCATTATTTTTATCAAACGACGGGAATTGTTTGCTAGAAGATTCATCAGCAGGAACAAAGCAATAAACCAATGTCGCATTACTATTCACAACATTAGGATAGATATTTCCCGAATGAGAATTCGCATTATGCGAATCTTCTGTATCATGATGACGCATAAACATGTATGTGCCTGCCGGACATTCTTCATCCAATGCTAGAACAGCATAATCATAGGAAATTTTCGGCATTGAACTAACGTTCAAAGCACAATATGTAAAAACAGCATGACCACCAAGAGAAATTCCTGGAGGATTCGGGTCCGTATCGTTTTTAACACCCGTCCTATTATGGCTATCTTCCACATCAAGATCAATCTTGATTTGTTCTTTGCACTTAAAGTTTGCATCTTTTTTCAAGACACCAATTCTTGTTGCAAAGCTTGCGCTAGTCAAGCAAGCCAAAGCGATTACTAGATATTTACTTTTCATACTTTTTCTCCTTTATTTTAAAAAGTACATATAATATAATTTATACAAACGTAAATGTAAACAAGCTAAAAATGCTACAAAAAGCTTACATACAAAAAGTTGTATCACAACGTATCATAACAATCAAATCAAGTAACTTCCATATCAGCAAACAAAATATTTTAAATAAAATTTCATAAACAAAGTTTTAAAAATAAAAAAAAATCGTAACAACAAAAAAGCCCTTTGCACAAGCAAAGAGCCTTTTAATTAAAATCAATTAAGAAGTCGTTTATTTTACTTCAAAACCACATTCTTCGCGTTCACCATGCCGTTCTGTTCGATCTTCACGATATAGCGACCGCTCGGGACCATTCCAGAATTCCACTTGATTTGATGATCGCCCGGCTGGAGGTTCTTTTCAGTGACATTCGCAAGAACTGCGCCGTTGACGCCGACAACAGAAACTTTTACATCACCAGCAGACTTGAGTTCAACAGAAACAATACTGCGGCTCAAGCCCTTAACAGCAGGAGCAAACGGAACAGCAGCAACGAGCGGGCTTTCAGAAGAAGCCGGAACATCAACAGCGCTCTTAGAAAGACCATAGAATATGTGGCTAGTCCAGTGAGTCACGTGATACGTCGTATTGCTTGAGCCGCTCATAATCGTAGCTATTCCATTACGAATATTTTGAGGCAAAGACGCTAATCCAGGCCATTTGTTGTTATTGTTGCTGTCTTCATCATCTATGTAAAGTTCATAACGAGACGCATAGCTTCCATCAAACTTGGCAAAAAGGCCATTGCTCCAATGGAACGGCCATCTCGCCTCAGCATTAACATTCTTCGGCACGTAGCAGAAATAAAGCGTAACATTGCTGCCCACTTCATTAACGCCTACATATCCTGTAGACGAGTTATGTCCACCATCTTGGGTATCGTGACGACGGCCATACCTATACGACCCTGCAGGGCATTCATTTTCCAAGGATAGCACCGCATAATCGAACCTAGCTTGCGGCAAGCTCTCCCTGTCTCCTGTACAAAATTTAAATTCAACGCCACCATTACGGAACGTCACGCCCGCTTTTGATGGAGTGAATTCACCATAGCGAGGTCCACTACGATCGTTACTATTTTCCGTATCGATAAATATGGAAAACGGATTGCCGCACCAGCCCGAGGGAGCTTCAGCGTTCAAGAAACCAACAAGCTTCGCAAAGCTCATCGAAGCAGCAAGCAATACTAATGGATATATTTTATTCATTTATTTTCTCCTTAAAACTACGACACAAACAATATAATAAAATAAATTTATTTTTAATAATAAAAAAAATTATACAAATTCACACATACAAAATCACAAAACATAACAAGTACATAAAAAAAGCTCTTTGCACAAACAAAGAGCCTTTTCATTAAAAGCAATTAAGAAGTCGCTTAAACTACTTCAAAATTACATTCTTAGCATTCACCATGCCGTTCTGTTCAATTTTCACGATATAGCGGCCGCTCGGGACCATTCCAGAATTCCACTTGATCTGGTGATCGCCCGGCTGGAGGTTCTTTTCAGTGACATTCGCAAGAACTGCGCCATTAACGCCGACAACAGAAACCTTCACATCGCCAGCAGACTTGAGTTCAACAGAAACAATACTGCGGCTCAAGCCCTTAACAGCCGGAGCTGTCGGAACAGCGGCAACCATCGGCACGGATTCTTCCACAACGGAGGATTTCTTCAAATCATTTTGAGTGCCAGTCCACTTGATAACATGATAATTGGTATTATGCAAGTTATCCCAACTTGTCAAAAGCAGAGAATATATATCCATCATAAAGTTATAAACGGCCTGCGCTTCAGGAAACTCAAGAGAGTGGTCAATATCCTGGCTTACAAGATCCGAGGCTCCGAAATGGAAATCGGTACTATTCTTATTATCGCTATCTTCATCGTCAATATACACTTCCGAATGTGCAATTTTCTTTATTTTTGAGGAGCCTCTTGAGAAAACGCCATATTTAATGTCAACAGGGTACTTCACAGTGGAATTGGGATTTGCAGGTACATAGCAATATTCCAAAGTAGCGTTTTTAGTGACAACATTGGGGCTTATATTGCCGCTATAACTATTCCTATTGCGAGAGTCTTCCGTATCATGATGATGAGAGAACGCATAAGACCCGGTGGGGCACTTATTGCCCAATCTCAGCACAAAATAGCTATACGGAACTCTAGTAAGAGTATTAACATTAAGGACGCAATATGTAAACTTGGCATGGCCACCAAGAGTAATTCCCGGAGGGTTCGGGTCACCGCTTTTCACGCCCGTATTATTATCGTCATCTTCGACATCAAGATCGATAAGGACCTGTTCACCAGGGCAACTACCCGTGTTCTTAAGAACGCCAATTCTAGCACCAAAGCACATACTTGCGGCCAGAGGAATTAAAATAAATAACTTATTCATATTATTCTCCTTTCAAATAAGTTATGCAAAGTATAGTAATACTTTATTTTACTTGCAATACAAACAAATAAATATTTTATATTTTATACTAAACTTTATCGTAAAAAGTAATTTACCATTTACAAATAACAAAATTCACACAAAATATTCACAACAACAAAAAAAGTACGACAGTAGCCGTACTTTTCAAAAAAAATTCAGCAATTAGGGGTTACAGTCCTTCGATTTCGAGCAGAGACGCCATATCGTTCGAGTTGATTTCAAAATCGAGCTTAGCGTTTTCACGGATACGCTCCTCATGCACGGATTTTGGAAGCGGCAAAAGCCCGAGCTGCAAAACAAAGCGGCTTGCAAGCTGCGGCACCGTAACATGGTATTTTTCGGCCATCGCACAGACTTCCGGCACCTTCAGGAGGCGCCCCGTTGCATTCGGCGAATACGCTTCCACCAAGATTCCCGCTTGTTCACAGAAGTCAATCAACTCTGTCGGCACATGTCCAATGTGGACGCGAATCTGGTTCACCGCAGGTATCACGCGGGCACCCGCCAGCAAATTATTCAAGTCGTCAATTTCAAAGTTAGAAACGCCGATCGCTCGGATTTTGCCGGCCTCGTAAGCTTCTTCGAGGGCTTTCCAGACTTCGATATTTTCCTTAAAATAGCGATTTCCGCTGATTGAACCCATCTCGGCCCACGGACGCGGAGCATGGATTAACATCATGTCGATATGGAACGCGTCTAAGCGGTCCATCGATTCCTGAATGCAGCGAACCGCATCATCGTAATTTTTGACTTCGGCAGGAATTTTCGTCGTGATAAAAACGCTTTCACGGTGGATTCCAGTCGATTTCAGCGCCGTTTTGAGACCTGCGCCGACCCCCGCCTCGTTTTCATAGGCAATTGCCGTATCGATATGGCGGTAACCCGCATCTATGGCGGAGGCAACGACGGTTGCAGCCACGTCATTTGGCGTCTGCCACGTCCCTAGAGCTATTTTGGGGATACGTTGACCGTTGTTCAGCTTGTAAAATTCTTCGAGTATCATATCCAACCTCACAACTTATTCTAAACTAATATAAATAGAAACACGAATCTCGCAAGGTAGATTCGTCAAAGTGCTAATACCACTTTGGAATATTTACTGGTGTGAAAAGTGATATGGACTTACGCCCAAAGCCTTTTTAATTTAAAATGAACTTCATGCGGGCGGGGTCCCAGCTCAGAGTTGACGCCGACGCTTTATTCTCTCGACGAACATTTATACATTCATTTAAAAACAATACGACGCAATAACCATAGTTACTTGAAATGTTTACGTAGAAACTTCTAGTAACTACTAACTAGTAACTGTGTTGAAGGCACTAAATAACTATTTCTCAATCGTTTTGATGTCGCCTTGGGCGGCACGTTTGGCGTTGTAGGGGTCAATATGAACGAGGGCATCGACGACATTTTCGTTCGAATCGATGAGCAACTGTTCGACTTCCTCGGCAACGTCATGAGCATCTTTCAGCGTCATTCGGTCATCCACCACGATATGCACATCCACATGCAAGTCGCTCCCGACATAACGCGAACGGAGACCATGCAAACTGATGACTTTCGGGTGAGAAAGTGCCAAATTACGCAATTTTCCAAGAACATCCGGGTCTGCACCACGGTCTACGAGCTGCCGAAGCCCCGGTGCCGCAATTTCAACAGCGGAATGCATAATGAAGAACGCCACAACCAACGCACCAACGGCGTCCGCAAACCACAGCTGAGGGAGCAAAATGGCAAAAACGACCGCCACAAGCACAGGGATCGAGCTAAAGGAGTCGCTACGGTGGTGCCAAGCGTTCGCCTCGAGCACCTGGCTGCGGATTTTCCGCCCTGCATTTCGCGTATAGCGGAACAGAATCTCTTTCACAATAATGGACACAAGCGCCATTACAGCAACGACATTTTCCGGGTGCGAAGCTTCGCCCGCCAAAAGAGCAATTACAGCCTTGTACCCGATACCCACACCAACAGCGGCTACAGCAAGGCCAATTCCAATCGTAATTAAAGTTTCAAAACGGCGATGCCCGTACGGATGTTCCGCATCTGGTGGGGAATTCCAAAAATGACTGCCCACAATAACAGCAACATCCGTCACAAAATCCGATGCGCTATGGACCGCGTCTGCAACTAGAGCTTGAGAATTACCTACAACACCCACAACAAACTTGGCAATAGAGAGCGCGGCGTTCCAGCCAAGCCCAACCCAAGTCACTTTGCGAACTTCTGCACTGTCATCTTTTTTGCGTACGCGAGTCATGACCTTTAAGCTAGAAAATTTGCAACCTTACGTGCTTCCAAATCATCAAAATTGCTGTAATAAAAAATCAATGTTACTATTTTTCTAATGCTTATGAAAAAACTCTTGAAAATCATCATCGTTATCGCCGTTTTGGCAGGGGTCGCCCTCGGCATCAAATCGTACTTCTTTAACGACGAATCCGCCAATCAGGCGGGCGCCCTCATCAGTACCAAAGTGGTGACAGATACCATCAAGACAACAATTTCGACCACAGGCACTTTGGAACCCGTTGACCAAGTGGAAGTCGGCACCCAGGTTTCCGGCGACATCGCTAAAATCAACGCCGATTTCAATTCCAAAGTCAAGAAGGGGCAAGTCATTGCCGAGCTGGACAAGTCCAAACTGCAATCGACATTGAAGCAGGCTCTAATTTCGTACAAGAGTGCCGAAAACGACCTAAAGTTTAAACAAAGTACTTACGACCGCGTAAAGAAGCTCGCCGAAAGCAAGAGCGCAAGTGCGGTCGAACTGGAACAGGCTGAATACAACCTAAACGCAGCCAAGCTTTCCGTGGAACAGCGCCAGAACGAAGTGTCGCAGGCCCGCCTGAACCTGAGCTACGCGACCATCAAAAGCCCGATTGACGGTGTCGTCTTGAAACGCGCTGTAGACGTAGGCCAGACGGTTGCCGCCTCCATGAGTACGCCGACGCTGTTCATCATCGCAAAGGACTTGGTACAAATGAAGGTCATGGCCGCAGTAGACGAAGCGGACATTGGACAAGTTAAAGCCGGGCAGCGAGTTACATTTACCGTTGACGCTTTCCAGAACGATATTTTCAACGGCACCGTACAAGAAGTCCGCTTAAATCCGACGACCACGAGCAACGTGGTGACCTATACCGTCGTGATTACCGCCGAGAATCCAGAACAGAAGCTTTTGCCGGGCATGACCGCCACCTGCACGATTGTCACGCAAGAAATCACGGACGCCGTCACAATTCCGGTCAAGGCCCTCAAATTCAAGCCCGCCGAAGGCACTCCGATGATGGACCCGAAGGATATGCCGCGCCCGGAACGTCCAAAGACTGCCGAAGCTGGCGACAATTTCCCGCCCCCCGGCATGGGACCGGGTAGCGCACCGGGCACAGGCGCCAAGAAAAAGAGCAAAAAGCGCAAGCTTGAAGGCGACCACGTGTGGATCAACATCAATGGCAAGGCCGCACCGCGCCGCGTAAAGATCGGCCTTAGCGATGGCGTAAACGTACAGATTCTCAAGGGCCTTTCTGTCGGCGATTCCGTGGTCACGAGTCAGGAAATCCTTTCGGCAAAGGCTCGCAAGTCAGATGCTTCAAGCCCGTTCATGCCGCAGAGACCCGGAAAGAAGAAGAAGTAGACGCGGCGCAGCCGCCGCAGTTACTAGTTACTAGATACTAGTTAGTAGTAAATCTTGAAATAAAATTCTCTAGTAACTACTAACTCAAAACTAGTAACTCACTCATTACTCTAGAACATATTTAAAATAAACTTCTACAAGTGCTGAACCCCAGAGGTAAATAATTGGGGCGGCAATGGCGAGGAACGGTCCGAAAGGAATTTGCCCGGCGTCCTCGCTGTTCTTGTTTTGGGCAGATTTTTTCGCGGCAAGAACCCCGTACGGGACCATCACCACAATTCCAAGCAGAGCCGCAACTAGGAGCGTCTCCACGGCACCCGTCACGCCCATCAACGCGCCATACCCCGCTAAAAGCTTAACATCACCAAAGCCCATTGCATCTTTCTTGAGTACCTTAGTCGCAATCCAGCCGAGCAGATAAAGCCCGCCGCCTGCAACAACAGCCCCAATCAAGCTCTGAAGAGGCGTCACGCCACCAGGAACAAGCGAAATCAAGAGACCCGCGACAATTCCGCCGACCGAGATGGAATCAGGAATCAGCTTGTACTTGCAATCGATAGCACAAACAGGGTAAGCACCAAGCAAAAGCCAGAACATTGCAGCCGCATCAGCCCAAATCACAGGAGACAAGACCGGGCGCGAAAAATCCGTTCCGAAGCCAACCGCCGCATAAAGCGCAAGCGCCCCAAGCAGCCCGCAAAGGCTCTCGCCAATCGGATAAATCACGCTAATAGGTTGTTTGCAGCAAGCGCTCTTGCCACGCAGCCAAAGCCAGCCTACAATCGGCAAATTGTAACGGATCGGGATCCTCTTTTTACAAAGCGGGCAGTGCGATGGCGGGTTAATCAGCGAAATTCCGCGCGGCATGCGGTAAACAATAACGTTATAGAAGCTCCCGACACAGGCGCCAAGGCAAAAAAACACGATCAACCAGTACCAAAGTGGAATTTCTTGCATAAAATCCTCGTCTTTTCCGGAATATAATTATAATTTAGTTAAACATTTATCTAACACTTGGAGACCCCATAATGAATATTGAAATTGCCGCTATCTGTGATGCCGCCACCGCCAACGATGCCGGTGGACGTTTGAACATCCTGGGTGCATTTGACCGAATTTTCGCTAAGTTCCCGCTTGTGATCCCGCAGTGTTCTGCCGCTTTCCGCTTGCGCTACCAGCGTTCCGAAGCAGGCACACACCAGTTGAGCCTTTCGATCGAAGACGTTGTTGGACACGCCGTTGTACCGCCGATGCAGTCCGAAATCGAACTTTTGCCAGTCGTCCAAGGCTTTGACACCGCTGCCGTGAACATGGTTTTGAACATGCAGCGTTTGCAGTTCAAGCGTCCGGACAAGTACATCGTGCGCCTCGTCGTGGACAACGAAGAACTTGCCACACTCCCGCTTTACATTCTCGAAGACCCGCGCCTCGCCCAACAGAAGCAGCCGCCTCAGGCTGACGAAACCGGCGTTGACGGCAGAGCATAGCAGCTTCGCCGCAGTAGGCAGTAGGAAGTAGGAAGTATTACTTCTAAAATGCGTCGGGTATCAACGCCCGGCGTTTTTTCTATTTTAAAAACATGAAATTCGCATTTTTGACAAGTCATTTTTCAAAGACTGCAACTCCCACAAGGTTCGCGCAACTCGCCGTAGGAATCGTCATCACGAGTATCGCCGCAAGCCTCACCGCATGCAGCGGCATCAACGACAGCTGGGAAGTCAAAGGCGGCGGGTTCCTCAAATACACCATCAACGGCAAAGACCAGATCAAGCAGGAACTCAGCAGAGACGATATCGAAATTCCATTCATCCGGAATAACCACCACTACCTTCAGATAAGAATTCCAATGGAAAGTAGTGAACGCAAGGACCAGCTGAGTATTCTTGTAAACAACCCAAAGCTCGGCAACAACAATATCATCCCAACATACACGTGGATTCAAGTCCAGGGAACCCCCAAAGCATTTGTCAAAGGGGACAGCAACTACGTCCACATCGACCAGAAGGACGATACAAAATGGACGGCCAATATCCATCTACATTTTACGGATTGCAGGCAAGGAAAATGCGACGAAAGCCTCCCCCCGATACTTTTCGAAGGCCGACTGCATTACTGGATTTCGGAAGACGACCGTTAAAAACGAACTAGGACAAAAACTCTTCATTTTTTTTAAAAATTATCGCCCACCACCCTTGACAAAGGGAAATTCTTTTTCTAATATTGGGCTACCTTAATGGTCGATTAGCTCAGTTGGTTAGAGCGCTACCTTGACATGGTAGAGGTCACAGATTCGAGTTCTGTATCGACCACTGAAAAGCCTCGCAGAAATGCGAGGCTCTTTTTTTGTTTTAAAAAGTGCAGCTCATTTTCAACACCGACAGAGCAACACGCAAGAGCGAGATGCGACAAGGCGAAACGCGACGGCTATACAAACAGAAAAGCTCGGGAGTTACCCGAGCGAATTTCGTAAATGGCGACCCGACGCGATAGCCGGGGTGACATTCTTAATTACTTAGCGATAGAATCTACCACAACCTTAGCAGCCGAATCAGCCGGAATGGCGACTACAGCGCTATCGGTAGCCGGAGCAGCAGCTTCAGCGGCGGCCGGTTCAGCAGCCTTTTCTGCGGCAGGAGCCGGAGCAGTCACAGCAGCAGGAGCGACAGCAGCTTCAGCCGGATCTTCAAAGAAGTTCACCTTGGAAAGGCCGAACATCATGATCCAGGAGAGCACAAGACCGCCAACGCCCATTACAATACCTGTAACAGCCATGCCACGCGTATCCGTGTAACCCGTAGCGTGTGCAAGAGCGTTAGGAGGCGTAGAAATCGGGAGGCACATGCCGAGAGAGCTTGCGAATGCGACAGCGACCATCAAGGAGGTCACGCCACCGAGCGGAGCGAGATTGTCCTTGCAGCTCACTGCCACGACAATGAAGATCGGGACGAGCAAACTAGCCGTGGAGGTGTGGCTCATGAAGTTCGCCATGAAAAGGCAGATGAAGCCGCAACCGACCATGAGGACGACCGGGGACCAGGTGTTGAACGGAATAGCGTTGATGAGGTCCTTGGCAAGACCCGTCTGCTGCAAACCGAGACCAAGAGCAAAACCGCCAGCCACGAGCCAGAGAACGTCCCAGCTCATTTCGTTGAGGTCTTTCTTGGTAATCACGCCCGTCAAAGCAAACACAGCCATCGGAATCATAGCAATCACGTTGTCGTTGAGGCCATGAACATTCTTACCGGTCACCCACAAAAGTACGCAAACAGCAAAGGTAATGTAAACGATGATAGCGCGCGGACTCTTGTCAAAGCCTTCGGCACCTTCGATATCGAGGTTCATTTCCTTCATCTTGATCGGATAAAGCTTGAGGAGCAAAAGCCAAGCGAGGATCATCATAATAATCACATACGGAACACCGAATTCCATCCACTGGCCAAACGAGATGTTGAAACCGCTGGACTGGAGAGCGCCAAGAGCGATAGCGTTAGGAGGCGTACCGATCGGAGTACCCATACCACCGATGTTAGCACCGAGCGGGATGGCAAGGGCAAAAGCAGCTTTACCGCGGTCGTTTGCATCAAAGAGCTTGAGCACCGGGCCGAGGATAGCGAGCATCATTGCAGCAGTAGCGGTGTTGCTCATGAACATGGAGAACACGGCGGTAATGATCATGAGGCCAAGGAGCACCCACTTCGGATCCTTACCAAACGGCTTCAAGAGCACACGGGCAAGGTTCTTGTCCATGTTGTACTTGCAAGCGGCAGAAGCAAGGAAGAAGCCACCCAAGAAGAGCATGATGATCGGGTTGGCAAACGTTGCCATGATATCCTTGAACTTGAGCGGTTCAACACCTTCCACGCGGAACGGGATAAGAGCCGAGTTCGAAAGCGTGAGAATCATCAACACGATGACGAACATGGAGGTGGACCAGATCGGGAACGGTTGGAGAATCCAGAAAAGGGCTGCCATCACAAAGATTGCGATGACGCGAATTTCGAGAGTGTTCAACGCGTGGTCACCAACGAAGCCAAGGGCTTCGTACGGGACGAAGAGGGCAGCGATGGCGAGCACCGATGCAATGATGAGTTTGATGAGTTTAGCTTTTGTCATAACGAGCGCAAATTTAGTAATTAAACTTGCGTTCGGCTAGACTGATTTATCGGACCATAACGCGGGTAACGGCACTAAGGCTTCCGACCTTGACCTTCACGAAGTAGACGCCCTGCTTGGGCTTTTTCATGGAGATGGCGTTCGTGCCCGCATTAACAATAGACTTGCCCGTCGCAACGATTCGGCCATCGATACCCACGACGCTAATTTTCACCTTGGCACCGGCGAGCTTGGAGGCAGCATCGAAACCGACGTTCAGGACGTTCGGAGTCTGGTTCACGCGGAGTCCCTTGAGGAGATTCTTCGAGACTCCAGAGACTACTGCACTCTTGGTCACTCGAACAGAGATATTCTTCGCTTTCGACGAGAGCGTTACATCCAGCGGACGGTCTTTTGCAATCTCGACAGTTTCATTATCAACCGTCGCATAAACACGCAGGCCCTTCGCCCAGACGCTTTCGAGACCTTCAAAACTCAAGTGACCATCGCGCATTGTCGTTGCACTCACTTCGAGATCCCATTCAAGATCGTCAGCGTTCTTTTTCACACTCTTGACCAGGCGTTTTTTGCCATCAACAATGGAGAGGTTCACTCGGTCACCCATGCCTGCGGGCGGTTCACCCAAAGTCGAAGCTGCCTTCCCGGCAGCAAGTTCGTTCCAGGAGTCGCGTTTGCCGTTATTGTCCGCCAGGACGACACGGAGATTCCAGTCGTCTGGTGCGGCGTTCTTGTTCAAGGATTTCTTTCCCTTTTCCTCTTCGAAAACGATGGCTGCCTTCAGCGGAATGCGATACGTCATGGGCTTTTCCGTATGAACCCAGATTGCTTCGTATGGTCCAAGCGTATCCAATTCTACGTAAGTGCTCGCTTCAGGATCCCACTGGCAGAACTGAAAACCCTTTTCCTTCGGGATTTTCACATACCAGCCAAACGGATTTGCCACAAGATTCCAGCCAGAGAACTTGTTTTCCAGGCGCCAGACAATTTCATCTTTCATGTCTGGAGTTTCTAGACTCATCACCAACGGTTCACTATCGATAGGGCCGTACCAGTAACCACGAGTGGAATCGAACTTGTCATCCACGCTGAACTTGCGGTACTGCCAATAATCACCGATCGGGTTCGTTTCATCCCACCAGAAAATCGATGTCGAGACATCCGAGCCGTTCGCCTGGGCACAGACTTCATTCATTTCACGATAGAACTGGTCATTGTCAGGAGCACTGCCACGCTTGATTTCAGACTTCATTTTTTCACACTGTTCTGCAGCCTTGTCATGCCGCTTACGGGCAAAACGTTCTTCCAGATTAGACAGGCATTCTTCGCCATTGTTTTGGCAGAAGGCATATAGCGAAAGCATCTGCCAGGAAGTGGTGGCAATTTCGCGAGTTTCCATAGACGTGATAGTCTTTTTGTAAGGGATGGAATCAACGCCGTCCCTAAGCATGAAAATCACGGTGTATTCGCCAACAGGTGCAGGGTCGAGGCGCCAAGTTCCGTTCTTAACGTTACCCACTGTTTTTCCATCGATCACGGTATCAAGGTAGATTCCGGCCTGCGAAATCACTTGAATGTGGTAATCCACCTTTTCAGTCATACTTGCAAGTTTATTATCAAATTCCATACGGAGGGCTTTGCCATCCTGCGTTGCCGTCGGTTCTGCAATATCGAGCAGATACTTTTTGTGTTCTGTACTGCTGGAACTTGATTCGTCGTTGACGGAACCACCGGAACTGTACTTGCCATTACCCGCGCTGCTGCTAGATGCGTTGCCGTTACCTGCGCTAGAAGAATTGCCACCATTGCCCGCACTCGAAGAACTCGAGGATTCCGAGGTCTTTCCGCTGCTAGAACTGCTGGAATTTCCGCAAGCTTTAGTCTTCACCTTGACAGTCAGATCCGCCTTTACATTTGTATAAGTTCCGTCCCAGCTGTCGAAGCACTTGCCTTCGGGCAATTCTAGATCCGTAGGAGCGGTTGCATTTTTGTTGTATTCAACCGTCTGCGTCTTAAAGACCTTTGTTCCGGCTTCATCCGTAAATTTAACCGTATAAGTGCAAGGAGCGGTTTTGGCCTTAATGGTCAAATCAGACTTTACACTTGTATAAGTTCCGTCCCAACTGTCGAAGCACTTGCCTTCAGGCAATTCTAGATCCGTAGGAGCGGTTGCATTTTTGTCGTATTCAACCGTCTGCGTATCAAATATTTTCGTTCCATCTTCATTTGTAAATACAACTGTATATGTGCAAACCTTATATTGAGCAAGAATATCTACCGCAGCCATGATGTGAGTATAGTCTTCGCTCCACTTGTCAAAGCACAGGCCACCCTTCGGCGCAGGAGTTGCAGGAGCCACGGCGGCACCGCCAACTTTCACATCTTGAACATCAACAACTTTATTCCCAATTTTGACCGATAGAACAGATTCACCATCCTTGAACACAACAGGAACAGTCAACACAACCTGCCCCGTCGATGCAGTTCCAAAGAACGGCAATCCCCCCGCATCATTAGAATAGGCCCACACGAGGTCTTCGGTTTCAGTCCAGGGGCTGTTCAGGAATGCTGCAAAATTTGAAGATTCCATGTAGTCTTTAGAGACATAGCCGTTGTTGTTAGCTGTCAAATCCGTTTTTTTACCATTACGCACATTATTCTTGGCGGTAAATTCTCCAAAATTGCCCTCTGTAAAGTTCTTAACGCTGGAACCATCCGCATCGCCAATGGCAACAACGTTGTCTTCACCATGGTGAAAATTCGAAATAAGTATGGATTCCTTTTGTCCTTGAATTCCCGGAATTTCGCCAAACAGGTAACCCACTTTATTTTTGGGTGCTTTTTCATCAGCTTTTTCAACGGCAAACCCATCAGAAATGTTACCATCCGAATAAGTGTTCTTTACAGTTATTGCTTCTGATGCTCTTGATTTACCGACAAGACCACCCAGGCTAAAAGCCTTTTTCTCAAAAGATCCGTTAGCGCCATCTAGTTTGTTAAAATGTCCCTTGACCGAACTTTGTACAATTTCACCAATCAGAGAACAATCTCCGCAGAGACCACCCACAGAGGCATAGCTGTCATATCCAGGAGTACCATAAGCTTCATAGTCCAAAAGAATCGATTTCTTTGAACTTCTCGGCACGACCTGAACATCCTTAAACGAAATCTTCGAATCACCACTGCTAATCAATGGGAACTTGCCAACAACACCTCCCACATAGGAGTCAACACCATCATCGACAACCTTGATGTAGTTTGTAGAACGCAAAGCTTTTACCACCGCCGATGAATTATACGTATTCACAGTACCAAACGAACCGCCAATATAAACCTTCTCCGATGCTTCAGCTATTTTAGCATTCGTTTTCTTTACATCGTAAGTAATGCCAACGCTTATCTCGTTCTCAGCCACAGCATTTTCATTTCCGGCAATAACAGCCGCACCCACAAGGCCACCAATCGAAGCCGATACATGAACTTCAGCGGTCGACGCAATATCGGGTTCCTTGGCACTCAGATTAATCGAACCCGTAGCCTTTGACTTTGTAAGAGTCAAATACAAATCAGTAGACGACGAATTATTCACATGGTCACACCCTGCATAACCGGCAATGCCACCAATATAATACTGATAAATTCCATTTTTCTTCACGGTTTCAGTAATCTCGAAATCCGTTACAGAAGAGTTCGATATTTCTAGTTTTCCACTATTGCATATATCACCGTTCCCTATAAGGCCGCCAAGATAAGTAGCTTTAGGTAAAGTCTTTTTGAATATGCTTTGCGAAGCTTTCAGATTTTCGACCTTTGCCTCCTGGATAATCAAACTTGATTTAGGGTAGTTATTCGAATCAATCCGCTTAACCTCTCCAAGCAAGCCACCCATTGATATACCACCAGCAACAGCAGGTCCCGACGCTTTATTGGGACCCTTGATAGAAATCTTAGTGATTTTAAATTCTTTGTAATCTTCATTATTCTGGTTACCCTTGGTGACATACAAGCCCACAAGGCCACCCACGCTCGACAAGTCAACAGCAGCATTGTTTCGGACATCGACCTGCAAATTGATGTTGTCAAAAGAGCTTTGATAAGCGACACCGGCAAGACCGCCGACAAGGGCCTTGTAACCTTTTGTATATGAAATATTGCAGCCTTCACATTCACCAACATAGCCATCGGCCACTGCAATTTCATTTGAAACTTTTACAACATTACCGGTTCCATACGAATAGAAGTCCGAAATCGACGATTCTTCAATGACCCCCGCCAAACCACCAGCCAACGGGGCCTGAATAACAACATTGGTAAAATCAACACCTTCTACACTACTCCTAAAAATTTTTCCGGCAAGCGCCCCAACAGGGAAATATTTAGTTCCTAAGTCAGAAGGGTTCTCTGTCGAAGTCACAAATTGCACATCTGAAAAAGCCACGTTCTTAACGATAGCATTAGAAATCTCCTTAAACAAGCCTACCGAGGAACCCGTCTGGTCATCGATGGTCTTGCAGAGATTTGAAATAATATAGCCGCTACCATCAAATACCTTTCCTGTAAAATCAGGCGCGAAATGATCTTCTACACAGACCCCGGCTTGAAGCTCATGGAAATCAAGATCAGACGCCAAGACCAAGGTGGATGACTGTTTCAGATCGGGATCGGGATTCGTTCTCCATCGAAATCCAAACTTGTTCCCACCAAGATCCATACGAAGTACTTTAACGAAAGCATCCGACACGGGGAAATCAGCCTTCACCTGCGCAAAATTGACGCATTCAACGCCATCCTCATTTACCGATCCGATGGTACATTTTTCATTTTTCTGTTTCAGGTAAAGAGCGTTATCTGCGGCGCTATAGCCAAGATTCAAATACACGGACTTGGCCCAATTCAGCGGGGGTTCCGCAGCAAGTGCAGACATCGGGATAGCCAAACCTAAACCAAGCAGCAGACGTGTTAAATAATTCATTCAAGCCCTCTAAATTTTTTTGCGCGCTAATGACAGATTACAGCGAGCCTCTCTGCCTGTAAAAATACCTTTTGTAGCAACTTTTGCAAGCGCAATGCAAACAAAAAATATCATTTGTGACTACAAACACGATATGAGGAAATTCTCATATACATCATTTGCAAGCTTCGATTTCTATTGCTAAATTGAAAACAGCCATTCAAGCATTTCATAGGAGCAAAAATGATAAAAAAGGTCATTCTCTTGGCAGCTGCGATTGCCACATCCAGCTTTGCAACGTGGGATTACTTTAGCCTCCTAGACGGGAACCAGGGATCCGTCAAGGCCGGGCTTTATTACGACATGGATAACGACTGGTCTCAAATGGGTCTCAAAGTCGGTGCACGAATGAACATTGCACCAAAGGTCGAACTTTCCATCCAGAGTTTCGGTTTCCAGTTCTGGGGCGAAACTGAATGCGACGCCTGCGCTGAAGGCGGCTATGGGCTTCGCGACTTGATCATCGGAGCGCGCTACGCCTTAGATCCGGAACTATACTTCTTCCTTGACTTCAATCTCCCCATTGGACGCGAAAGAAACGATGGAACGACTCCTCCAAGCCATGGCGAAATATTCCTTTACTTTGGCGCCCAGCACAACAAGGCCATCGACGCGATAAAGGGAGCCTCCTACGGTACTGAAGCAGGTATTTTCTGGGGATTCGAGCATCACGACCTGGAAAGAGGTCTTGAACTGCACCTGGGCGCAGAATTAGACTACAAGCTTCCTTCGGCGCCATTGACGCTTTTAGTCGGCACTCAGTTCTGGCTGCGCATTTTTGAATCCGAAGACCACGACAAGGACTTGCGCGACGACTGGTCTGACCAGTGGAAATTCTGGTTTGGTGCAAACTTTGAGCTCAACAAGAACATTGCGCTCAACGGTCAAATTATCCTCCGTAGCCAGGACCTGAACCACCGTAAAAACAACGAAGGCTTCCGCGAGGTCCCCATGGAAGGCGACGCCCTCGGATTTGCGCTTGATATGGAATTCAAGTTCTAATTTTTCCCGGTCAATTTCACTTTAAAACCAGTCGATTTTTCGGCTGGTTTCTTTTATTTTACATAACATCATTTTTTCCTATAGGTTTTAATTATATTTGACGCAAAACTCATGTATGGAGATGTTATGTTAAGAAAAATTCTTATGGGTGCAGCTGTACTCGCTACATCTAGCTTCGCAACTTTCAGCAACTTCCCAGTCCCTGCCGCACAAAGCGGCGAAGTCAAAATCGTCTCGGACTTCACGATGCAAGGCGACTGGAAAGACCTCGGTCTTTCAGCAAAAGGTCGCTTTGTCCCTGTCCAGAACCTGGAACTGTACTTGAAACTTCCCTTTACAGTCGTCACCCGTTGGGAAGGCCATGACGCCGACAAGGAAGGCATGAAGAACCTGACTTTTGGCGGACGTTACCAGATCATCTCGACTGTAGCCGCATTCCTCGATGTAACTTTTCCGACCGGCAAGGACGCCATCAACGATGACGGATTTAGCTTCTACTTTGGCGGACAGTACTCCAAGGACTTTGGAGCCGTAGCTCTCGGATCTGAAGTAGGACTCACGGTCATTACCGAAGGTAGCAACCACAAGAAGCCGCCGATGGTGTTGAGCCTCAATGCAGAACTGGACCCCAATGTTTCTCCGGTTGTAACCCCGTACTTCGGCGCAACAATGAATATAATCTTGACCAACCCGCAGGCTAACGGGCACAAGGACGGCGAGACCAGCGGCGATGTCGGCATATCTCCGTATGTAGGCGCCAACATCAAAATCAACCAAATGTTCTCCTTTGACGTAAGCGCTTCGTTCACCTTGGGTGACGACTATCTCGCCGCCACATGCGATGGCAATACAAAAACGCCGATTACATTGTCTGCCTCGTTCAACGCAAGCTTCAAATAAATAATTTTAAAGGTACACTACCAATATGTATGTGAAAAGTCCCGGCTATGCCGGGACTTTTGCGTTTCGAGACTGACGAGATGGAGATGCCCGCGCAGTGGCGGACATGACAAACGCTGTAGGAACTGCGCGCGAACGCGCTCAGGATGACGGGATGCGGCAACGAGATGCGCGCGAGTTAGCGGATATCGAACGGCGGAATCGGGAGCGATTCACCGGATTTCATTGCCTTGTCAAGCGCTGCGGACTTGACCGGATCGACCCACCAGTAAACGGGAATTGCATCTTCGCGGTTGAACTGGTCGAGAATTTTTTCTGGCGTACCGTAACGGTTCCAGTAGAGGATGCGGTGGTGGTCGCATTGCCACATGAGCACGTACGGGACGATTTCGGCAAGGCGGTTGTCAAGCGCCTTGAGGATTTCGTTGCGCTTCGCGAGGTCGAATTCCGTCTTCTGCAAGTTGATGAGACTATCGACAACTTTATCCTGCACACCGGCGAGATTGTTCGTGCCCTTCTGCATAGCGGTCGTAGAAATCCAGCTTGCTTCAGGGTCGCGGAGGCGGCCAGCACCCCAGTTCACCCAATAAAGATCAAAGTCGGCATCGTCCAAGCGCTTGCGGAGCGTACTCTGGCTCATCTGTTCGATGGTCGCCACGACGCCCACCTTCTTCAAGTCTTCCTGGAAAAGCGTGAGGTGACGCAAGTCTTCCTGGCTCGTGATGAAGTTGATGGCAAACGGCTTGCCGTCTTTCTCGAGAACGCCCTCGCCATTCACCTTGTAGCCCGCTTCAGCAAAGAGCGCACGAGCCTTTTCGGGATTGTAGCTGTAGACAGGTGCTGTCGGGTTCTGGTTATTCGCCCACAAATCCGGATAGTAGCTATTGAGGAGGAAGTACTGGCCGTACATGTACTTCTCGTTCATCGCTTCGCGGTTCAAGAGGTAAGAGAGTGCGCGGCGCACACGAACATCCTGGAACTGCGGTTTGCGGAGGTTGATAGCCATGCCCTGGAAACCAATCGGTTCCTTGTTGAAAATGCGCTGCTTGACGGCCCAGCCCTTCTTGACTGCATCAAAGTCGGTCTGTTTCATCCAGATGCTGCTCGTGTAAATCGCATAGGCGTTGAAGTCCTGCTTTTTGAACGCTTCGAGCGCCTTCGTCTGGTCGTTCATGAAGCGGTAGCGGATTTTCTGGAAGTTGTACTTGCCGTGGTTCCAGTTCTTCTTGAAGCCCCACCAGTCGCTACGGCGCTGGAGTTCGACAAAGCGATCCTCACGGAACGTCTTGATGATGTACGGGCCAGAGACCACCGGGAACTCGTAACGGATCTTGTTGAAGTCCTTGCCTCCCCACACATGCTTCGGGAATGCGAGCATGCCGGCCGCTTCCCAGAAGTTGCCCCAATGCGATTCCTTCGCGGTCATGCGGACCGTCAAGCTATCGACGACTTCCGGGCGTTCAAAGCGGCTCAGGCCCACCTTGAAAATCGGCGTGAGGTTTTTCTCATCCATGATGACATCGTAGTAGAACTGCACATCTTCGGCGGTAATCGACTTGCCGTCGCTCCACTTCGCGCGCGGGTCCACATGGAATGTGAACGTTCTGCCGTCTTCGGAGACTTCCCACTTGTCGGCGAGGATGCCGACTTCACGGTCTTCAGTGGTATGCAAGCTCACGAGCGGTTCGAACATCATGTTCATGAGTTCGGCAGAGAAGCTGTTATAGTCTTCCCACATGTTGAAAGACTTCGGCATAGCGGAGCCCCAAAGCGTGATGGAGCCGCAAGCACGAGCTTCCTTGGAAGCAATCGGGTCGAACTCGCCAGTCGCAGTAGAATCTATCGGGAGAATCGGGCAATCCGCTTCGGAAACGACGGTGCCTTTTTTCGAAGATTGGCCGGATTTGGAATCGCCGGATTCATTGCAGGCGACAAACGCAAAAGCAAGAGCAGCCGCCATCGGAACGGCAAGTAAAGAGCGGAGGTTTAACTTTTTCATGCAGGATAAGATAGATAAAATAGCAGAAAAAAATGGGCTATGAGGTATGGGGTCGCACTAAAGTGCTCTCAGCACGCTTCGCTGTGGGCTTTTCTTATTACAATAGCCCATACCCCAAAGCACCGCAGGTGCGTGCCCATAGTCCACACCTGCTACGGCAATCCGATATGGTGTGCGGGTTGTTTGACTTTGGGAGCGGCTGCTTTTTTGGCATCGGCTTCGGCGGCTTCAGCCTTGAGCGTTTCAAGCGACAAGCGGGAAGCTTCCTGTTCGGCCTTCTTCTTGTTCGGGCCTTGACCGCGGGCATACGCCTTGCCGTTCACGACCACTTCGACCGTAAACACCTTCTGGTGTTCCGGGCCTTCTTCACCGACAATCACGTACTCCGGAGAGCAGCGCAACTTGCCCTGGCAAAATTCCAGAAGTTCGCTCTTGTAGTTCACGAAGTCGGTCGCACTGATGATTTCCTGTACGCGCGGGAAATGGAACTTATTCAAAATGGCACGGACCTCTTCGAGGCCGCCGTCGAGATACACGGCACCGAGCACGGCTTCGTACGCATCGGCGAGGATGCTTTCCTTGCCGCGACCGCCCATCTTGGCTTCGGACTTTCCGATTTTCACGTATTCGCTCAAGTCCCATTCCTTGGACGACTGGGCGCAGGCATGCCCCGAGACAATCGCGCTCTTGCGCTTGGAGAGTTCGCCCTCCGGATCGCTCGGATACATTCTGTACAAGTATTCCGTCGTAAGCATGTTGAGGACGGAATCACCGAGGAACTCCAGGCGCTCGTTGTTGCTTGCGTACGGGACATCTTTCCCGACGAGGAACGAGCGGTGGACGAGTGCATGAGCCAGCAGTTCTGGATCGCGGAATCTGTACCCAAGCTTAGCCTCAAGCCCGTCACCGGACTTCTGGCGAAACCAGAGTTTTAGAATCTTGTGGAGCAGGTTTTGATCTTCCAACAGAATCTCCTTATGTGGTTTTAATTGCAGTTTTAAATTTAAAAAGTTACTAGTTACTAGTTAATAGTTACTAGAGGATTTCAATGACTAAAAAAAGAATCCCCGGCGGAACCGGGGACCCAAAGCTCTTTCTTTGCCCAACAGATGCGGGCTAAAGTAAAACTA
>JAEEGJ010009182.1_pt1 | contig 26681 bp, 24 predicted proteins | sample 8958761 | NCBI WGS metagenome assembly JAEEGJ01 (sample SAMN16246546, study PRJNA631951) | gut metagenome | biome: gut microbiome; feature: rumen; material: RS-attached | host: Bos | place: Iran: Karaj | collected 2018-10 | reverse complement strand
GCACGCCTAGATCCTCCGTCAGCGCGCCCACACGGAGTTCATGCTTGTCGCCGATGCACAGGCCGTCGCCGCCAAGATCGAGGCCGCCGAGGTCAAGCTGACCGCCAAGGTCGGTGAGAACGGCCGCCTGTACGGCGCCGTGACCGCCGCCCAGGTCGCCGAGGCGCTCGCCGCCGCCGGCATCGAGGTGGACAAGAAGAACGTCACCCTGCCCGAAATCAAGGAGCTCGGCGAGTTCGAAGGCAAAGTCAAGTGCTACAAGGGCGTCTTCGCCGCCGTCAAGGTCCTCGTCGAGGCCGAAGCCGCCGCGGAGTAATCACCCTGGAATAATAAGAAAAAACGGCTCGCTTCGTGCGAGCCGTTTTTGTTTTGACCCAATCGGGTCTGGGAAAATCACAGCTACTCTGCCGTGGCGGCCTCCAGCTTCTTGAGGAAGGAGAACATCACCAGGCCGGAGATGACGCAGAGCGCCATCAGGACGGTCCAGTTGACCCACAGCGGCACGTTGTCCCAGAGCATCGAAGGGATGGAGCTGAGGTAGTTGCCGATGGCGGTCGCGGCGAACCAGCAGCCCATCATAAGGCCCTTGTACTTCGGCGGGGCGACCTTGGACACGAAGGAGATGCCCATCGGGCTGAGGAGCAGCTCCGCGAAGGTGAGCACCAGGTACGTGCTGATCAGGTAGGTCGGGACGACCGGGTCGGGCGAAACGCCGCCGACGGCCGTCAGGCTCGAAGGAGCCGGCTGGCCCTTGGAGGCGGCGAGCATAATGAGGTAGCCGAGGGCGGCCACGAACATACCCAGACCGATCTTCTTCGGGGCGGAAGGCTCCTTGCCCTTCTTGGCGAGGGCGCCGAAGAGGGCCATGGAGACCGGCGTGAGGGCCACGACGAAGAACGGATTGAACTGCTGGAACTGCTGCGGCAGGATGTGCAGCACGTTGTCCATACCGGAGTAGATGGCGATGGCGCCGCCCCACAGGAGGACGGTCACGACGGCGCAGATGGTCTTGGCCTTGGCGGACTCGGACTGGAAGACGCCGAACAGCGTATAGACCGACACGGCGATCAGGAACAACGGCCAGATGTTGAAGCCGATGCGGAGCAGGCCGCTCACGGAATCCTGGGTGTAGTCACGGGCGAAATAGGTCAGCGAGGAGCCGTTCTGGTGGAAGGCCATCCAGAAGAAGATCACCACGGCGAAGACGAAGACGAGGGCCACGATGCGGTCCTTGGTCTGCTTGGGCGTGAGCTCGACGACGTGCTCGTTGGTGGCGGCCGCCTGCTTGGCGTTGACGTCGGTGTGCTTGAACCAGGAACGGAAGCCGAAGTAGATGGCCATCGAGAAGATCAGCGACACGCAGGCCACGGCGAAGCCGAGGTTGTAGGCGGTCGAGAGCTGGTTGATATAGTACTGGCTGAAATCGCTCAGGCTCATCGCGGCCACGTCGGAGCCGGGCATCGCGGCCTGGAGCTGCTGGAGGATGGAAGAATCCTGCAGCGTGCCGTTCAGGCACTGGTGCGCCAGCGCGGGGATGTCAGCCTTGTAGATCAGGCCGGATTTGGCCAGGTGGCTGTTGGTCAGCGCGGTAGCGGCGGTCGGAGCGAACATCGCGCCCACGTTGATGGCCATATAGAAGAGGCTGAAGCCGGAGTCGCGCTTGGCGGAGAACTTGGGATCGTCGTAGAGGTTGCCCGTCATCACCTGGAGGTTGCCCTTGAACAGGCCCGTACCCACGGCGATGAGCAGCAGGGCGCCGATCATCATGACGAGGGCGAGGCCGCGGTTCGCGAAGGCGTTGGTCGGGATGGCCAGCAGGAGGTAGCCCACGAACATCACCGACACGCCGGTGACGACGCACTTGCCGAAGCCGATCTTGTCGGCGAGCCATCCGCCGAGGACCGGCATGAAATAGACGGCAGCTAAGAAAATGGCATAGAACTGACCCGCCGCAGCGGCGGTGAAGCCAAACTTCGCCTGCAGGAACAGGAGAAAGATGGCAAGCATGGTGTAGTAGCCGAAGCGCTCGCCGGTGTTGGCGAGAGCCAGGGCGTAGAGACCTTTGGGTTGTCCTTTGAACATAACTATGGGTTGTTTGGTTTAGTCGTATCTACAAAGATAAGAAAAAAGTGTGATACTCCTCATAATTCAAACCGACAAGCCGGGCGATCTGTTTAGGAGAGCAGTTATACCGCCTTTTGATCTCCCGACCCAGGCGGATGCGCTCCTGCGTATTGAGATCCCTTGAGGATTCCCGGCCGAACAGTTCTTTTAGCAGATCGCGTTTGTGCTGCCGCATTTCAGCGTCCGGCAGACTCAGGCGGGAGATGGCACCGCCCCGGGACTCGACGTCCTCTTCCCGGGTGGAGCTCATAAAGAAATGATACGCACGCGCAGAACGAAAGATGCTTTCAACCAGCCGAACCGGGATGTAATTGTTGGGAAGAATCAATCCTTCGTAGACCTTCAAATCATCCGGGATGGGCTCCCGGGTTCGAAAGAGTTCCCGACGCCTCTCTCCGGAAAGGTCCTCCAAAGGATCAAGGTCGGGGTCCGGAAGGGTCCAGCCGAACCGGGCACGGAAGAATAAACTTCCACTGGACCATGGGTAGTCGTATGGCAGATAGGGCAGGTTGGCTGCAGTGGGATTCTTATGGACATAGCAGATGGCTTTCTTGAGATAAAAGTCATCTGTAATAGCTTGATAGTGAATCGGAAGTGTCTGCAGCTCGTGTCGAAGGCCATGGTGCCGGGCTATGGAGGAGGAAATCTGCCGGACCAACTCATGGACGAAACGATTACATTCTTCAAACAATCCATATATGATCAAATGGATATGGTTGTCCATCAGGCAAAATGCCAGAATCACAATCTGGAACTTACGGGAAAGAAAGTAGATCCGGTTCATGGCATCGACGAAATCCGGACGTCCACGAAACAGGACTTCGGTATAGTTGCCATCCGTAGAGAAATGCCAGCAGTTGCGGACAGGGTGGTTTTGGCCTTTGATGATAGGGAGGCCAATCCCCAGATCGGTCAGAATGATTTCCATAATTCAAGTTTTAAAGGTTCATGGTACTCAAACGGCACAGTGCAGGATGAGCCCCACACAAAAATGGGAATAATGGTCAAGTTATACAAGTCTTTTTGTATAACACTTTTCAAAAAAGCTGAGTTTGATCCCATTTTCGGACGGCATTTCTGAAAAATGGTCGTTTTGGGACGTTGTTGTAAATTGGGTGGCGGAGAGATATGGCGCAGAGTGGCGCCAGGGGCCGATTCAGCCGCGCGATGACGGCCCGAGGCCGCCGTAGCGCGGGGCAGTATGGCGCCTAATGGCACCGGGAGCAGGATACCCCGCCAACCAATTTGCAACAAGGCCACCTCGGCCGAGGCGGAGGTCCCGGTTCGAAGCCGTTCACCCGTCAGGGTCGCGCGTAGCGAAGCGCAAGCACGATAGCGGAGAACCGGGAGCCTCCGCCCCGGCCGATACAGGAGAAAGGGCGGGCCCGAAAGGGGGTATTTGCGTTGTCGGGAGAATTCAGTATATTTGCATAATATGCAAAAGTTCGGGACCTGGCTGCTGAGAGGGACGCTGCGACTGCTGTCGAAGCTGCCGCTGTGCGTGCTCTACGCGCTCGGCGCCTTCGCGGCCTGGCTGGCGCGCGACGTGGTCCGGTACCGTCGCAACGTGGTGGACCACAACCTCGCGCTATGCTTCCCGGACAAGTCCGACAAGGAGCGCAAGGCCATCCGCAGGGGCTTCTACCGCCATTTCGGCGAACTGGTCGCCGAGACGGTCTGGTTCGGCGGATGCCGCAATCCGGAGCGCCTGCACCGCAAGCGCCTGGTCGAGGTAGAGAACCCCGAGACGGTCAAGGAGCTGTTCGACGCCGCCCCGGGCCTGATCATCCTGCAGTCGCACTCCGGCAACTGGGAGCTCCTCGGCGGCATCGCCTCTTACAACTACAGCGACGTCGCGATGCCTTTCACCGAACAGAATTTCTGCATCGTGTATATGCGGCAGTCCAGCCCGACCTGGGATGCCATCCTGCACGACAACCGCTTCGCGCCGCTGCTGGACCCCGAGCACTTCGAGGGCTACATCGAGACGCGGGACTTCTTCCGCTACGCCCTCGAGCACCGCGGCGAGAAAAAGGTCTATAACGTCAACACCGACCAGCGCCCCTACGCCCTGTCCAAGGCCGTGATCGAAGTGGACTTCATGGGCCAGCGCACCTACACGATGACCGGCGCCGCGAGCCTCGCCCGCAAGCTCGGCTTCGCGGTGGCGTTCGAGTCGATGTGCCCGGACCGGCGCGGCCACTACGTGCTGCGCTACGTCCCCATTTGCCGCAACGCGGCGGAAATGGACGTGCCGCAGATTATGCAGCAATACTACAATCTCCTCGAGGAGGACCTCCGCCGGCAGCCGGAGAATTATCTCTGGACGCACCGGCGTTTCGCAATGCCCAAAAACCTTCAAACACAATAAGCTTATGACCATCAAAGATTTGCAACCAGCAGTCGTCTGGAACAACTTCTACGGACTCACCCGTTGTCCGCGTCCGTCCAAGCACGAGGAGATCGTGCGCAAGCACCTCCTCGACTGGGCCAAGGAGCACAAGATCGAGGCTTTCGCCGACGAGACCGGCAACGTCATTATGCGCGTGCCCGCCACCCCGGGTTTCGAGAACCGCAAGGGTGTCGTCCTCCAGGGCCATATGGATATGGTCCCGCAGAAGACTTCGGACACCGTCCACGATTTCGTCAAGGACCCTATCCAGACCGTCATCGACGGTGAATGGGTCACCGCCAAGGGCACCACGCTCGGCGCCGACAACGGCCTGGGCGTCGCCCTCGCGATGGCCGTCGCCGAGGACAAGAGCGTCAAGCACGGCCCCGTCGAGGTCCTCGTGACCTACGACGAGGAGACCGGTATGACCGGCGCCGAGGCCCTCAAGCCGGGCATCCTGCACGGCGACATCCTCCTCAACCTCGACTCCGAGGACGAGAAGGAGCTCTGCATCGGCTGCGCCGGCGGCCTGGACGCCGAGGCGGACTTCAAGTACAGGACCTTCCCCACCCCGCGCGGCTATCAGGGCTACAAGATCGAGATCAAGGGCCTGTCCGGCGGCCATTCCGGTATGGACATCTCCCTGTACCGCGCCAACGCCAACAAGGTGATGGTGCGCGCACTCATCCCGCTGATCGAGCGCTATGGCGGCAAGGTCGCCAATTTCACCGGCGGCAGCCTGCGCAACGCCATCCCGTTCGAGGCCGAGGCCATCGTCGCCCTCCCCGCCGAGAAGGCGAAGGCGGCCCTGCGCCACGTCGGCGACCTCTTCAGGATCGCCAGGGACCGTTATCGCGAGAGCGATCCGGGTATGCAGTGCAGCGTGTTCCGGACCACCAAGCCCGCCCGTTACATCCAGGACGACGTGATGCTCAACGCCTGCAAGGCCATCGCCGCGTGCCCGTCCAACGTCATCCGTATGAGCCAGTCGATGCCCGGCCTCACCGAGACGTCCACCAACCTGGCGGTCGTGCGCACCAAGGGCGGCCACATCAAGGTCAATTCCCTGCTGCGCAGCGCCATCAACGCCTCCAAGAACGACCTTGCGCTCCGCATCCGCTACATCTTCGAGTTCGCCGGCGCCAAGATCAGGTTCTACGGCGGCTATCCGGGCTGGACGCCCAAACCGGACACGCCGATCAACAAGCTCATCAACGACCAGCACGTCAAGCTCTTCGGCACTCCGATGAACGTCCTCGCGACCCACGGCGGCCTGGAGTGCGCGCTGCTCGGCGCCAAGTATCCCAACTGGGAAATGGTCTCCATCGGCCCCACCGTGATGTATCCGCACTCTCCGGACGAGCGCTGCCACATCCCGTCCGTGCAGCATACCTGGGATCTGCTGAAGGCCGTCCTGGAGAACATTCCTGAGAAGTAGCGTTTTGCCCAAGCTGTACATCATATCGGGCTGCAACGGCTCCGGCAAGACGACGGCGTCCTACACCCTCTTGCCGGATCTGCTGGACTGCCGGGAGTTCGTGAATTCGGACGAGTTCGCCAAGAGCCTCTCGCCTTTCGACCCCGCAGCCGCCTCCGTCACCGCCAGCAGGTATATGTTGATGAAAATCAACTACCTGCTGGACCGGCGGGCGGATTTCTGCGTGGAGACCACGCTCGCGACGCGCTCGCTGATGAAGATCATCGAGCAGGCGCATGCGCTGGACTACGAGGTCACGGCCCTGTATTTCTGGCTGAATTCGCCTGAGCTGGCGATCCAGCGGGTGCACGACCGCGTGGCCGCCGGGGGGCACAGCATTCCCGACCACGTCGTGCGGCGCCGCTATGTGATGGGCTTGCAGTATTTCTTCGACACCTATATTCCGGCGATCGACCGCTGGGTGCTCGCGGACAATTCCCGTTCGCCGTTCACGGTCGTGGCCGAGGGGTCGAAGCAAGTGATGTATATCAAGGACAACGAGAAGTTTCACCTGATTTGGAGCATTGCGCATCCCGATGAAGATTTTTGATCGTTTCGGCGTGTCGGAGGAGCAGTTGCGCGCGCTCGTGGCCGAGGGGCTGCGGAACGGCGGCGACTGGTGCGACCTCTATTTCGAGGACACGGCCTATCACGACCTGTTGCTGCGCGACGGGGTCGTGGGGTCGGGTGGCTATCACGTCGATTTCGGTTGCGGGATACGCGTCCTGAAGGGTGAGAAGACCGGCTACGCCTACGCCGAGACCACGGACTTCCCGTCCCTCCTCCAGGCTGCCAAGGCTGCCGGTTCGATAGCTTCCGCCGCTGGAAACCGTGTCCCGCAGGCAGGGCTGCTGCCCCCTCTCCCTAGCCGAGGGCGGCAAGTCCCCGCTGGGGCAGCACCCTGCCTGCACGGAACGACGGATTTCTATCCGGAGCTGGCGCCGTGGGAGCAAGCGGAGGTGGCGGGGTTCGTGCCGTTCCTGCAAAGGATCGAGGCGGGGATACGGGCGCGGGACAGCCGGGTGCTGAAGGTGGTGGCGATCCTGTCGTATTCGGTCAGCGACGTGATGATGTTCAATTCGCTCGGCGAGCTGACACGGGACCACCGGCCCCTCGGGAGCCTGTCCGTGCAGGTGATCTTCCGGCAGGGCGGGCGCACGGAGAACAATACCGTGTCGCGGAGCCTGCGGATGGGCGCCGAGATGATTGGCGAGGAGGTCCTCGAGGACCTCGTGAGCCGCGCCGTGGCGGGGATGGACGCCCGCTTCGAGGCGCGGCGCCCCAAGGGCGGGCAGATGAGCGTCGTGATGGGTGCCGGAGCGTCCGGCATCCTGCTCCACGAGGCTATGGGCCACGCCTTCGAGGCGGATTTCAACCGCAAGGGACAGTCCGTTTTCACAGATAAGATGGGGCAGCGGATCTGCCGCGCGGGGATCAACATCCTCGACGACGGCACGCTCCCCCGCAGCCGCGGCGCCTGCAATTATGACGATGAGGGCGTGCCGGGGCAGAAGACGTATATGGTCACGGACGGCGTGCTGACTTCTTATCTCCACGACCGCATCAGCGCCGGGTACTACGGCGTGGTGCCGACGGGCAACGGGCGGCGGGAGTCGTTCCGCTACAATCCCATTCCGCGTATGCGGGCCACGTATATGGAGAGCGGCCCGGACGGGACCAGGGAGGACCTGATCGGGTCCGTGAAGAAGGGCATCTACGTGGACCAGTTCGCCAACGGGCAGGTCAAGATCGGCGAGGGGGATTTCACTTTCTTCGTCAAGAGCGGTTTCCTGATCGAGAATGGGCGGCTCACGATGCCCGTGAAGGATATCAACATTATCGGCAACGGGCCGCAGGCGCTGGCCGATATCGTGGCGGTCGCCGGCGATCTCAAGATCGACGAGGGGACCTGGACCTGCGGCAAGGAGCAGAGTGTCGCCGTGTCGTGCGGCATTCCTTCCGTGCTGATTCGAAATTTAACGGTCGGAGGAGAGTAAGATGATCGGTGACAAGGAGTTGGCTTTTGTCCGGGAGGCGCTGGAGATGGCGCGGGAAGCGGGTGCGCAGCACGCGCGCGCGACGCTGTCCGTCAGCGAGGAGGACCTCGTGGCCACGCTGGACGGCGAGGTGGACCGGGTGACGCATTGCGCCGACCGCTCGCTGTCGATGGCGCTTTTCGTGGACGGCCGCTATGGTTCGTATTCGACCAACAAGCTCGACCGCGATTCGCTGCAGGGCTTTATCCGGCAGGCCGTGGCCGCCACCCGCCTGGTGGCGGAGGACCCCTGCCGCACGCTCCCCGACCCTGCGCGCTGCTGCCGCGACGCCCTTACGGGCGACGAGCTCGGCCTCGTCGATCCCGCCCGCAGCGCACTCACCCCGGCTTTCCGCCAGGAGATGGCGCTGAGAGCATCCGCTTATGGTTGTGACGGCAGGATCGTTTCAGAGGAGGGAGAGTACAGCGACAGCATTTATGATTCGGTGGTGATGGACACGAACGGGCTGTGCTGCAGGCACAGCGAGAGTTCGTTCGACTACGGGGTGGAGATCACGATCGAGAGCGGGGGGCAGAAGTACAGCGGGTACTGGTGGGATGCGTCTTCGCAGTTCGCGGCGCTGGATGCGGCCACGTGCGGGCGCAAGGCGCTCGAGCGGGCCGTCGGGCAGATCGGCTCGAAGCCTGCGCGCAGCGGCCGCTACACGGCGGTGATCGACGCGGAGATGGCCTCCAAGATGGTCTCGCCGCTGTTGCGCGCCCTGAGCGGCTATTCCATCCAGCAGAACAATTCGTTCCTGATGGACAGCGTCGGCAGGCAACTGTTCCCCGAAGGGCTCACCATCCTGGACGTGCCGCGCATTCCGGGGCAGACCTGCTCGAAATACTTTGATTCCGAGGGCGTTGCGACGCGCGAGGCACCCATCATCGAGCGTGGCGTGGTGCGGGAGTATTTCATCAATACCTATATGGCGAACAAGATGCAGCTGGCGCCGACCGTCGAGGACGCCACGCGCCCGAAGGTCCTCCCCTGGCCCGAGGCCGGGCTGGACCGGGAGGCCATCCTGCGGCGCTGCGGCAGCGGCATCCTGGTCACCGATTTCAACGGGGGCAACAGCAATCCCGTGACCGGGGATTTCTCCTACGGGATCGAAGGCTACCTGTTCGAGGACGGCAAGATCGTCCGGCCGGTCAGCGAGATGCTGATGACGGGCAATTTCCTGAAGCTGTGGGCGCGGCTGGTCGCCGCCGGCGACGACGCCCGCCCCTGCCAGACGAAGCTGGTGCCGACCCTCGCCTTCGCGGGAGTCGATTTCAGCGGATAATTACAACCAACAAGATATGAAAGTAGAGAACAACAAAGTCGTGGCCGTGAGCTACGCACTCGAGGTCGAAGGCAAGATTGCCGACCAGTCCGCGCCCGGCGCACCCCTGGAATACATCCACGGCAGCGGAATGCTGCTGCCGAAATTCGAAGCCGCCCTGGAGGACAAGGAACCGGGCGACGCCTTCGATTTCGTCCTGAGCCCCGAGGATGGCTACGGGGTCTATGATCCCTCGTACAAGATCGACCTGCCGAAGACCGCTTTCGCCATCGACGGCAAGATCCACGACGAACTGCTCGTCGTCGGACGCACCATCCCGATGCTGAACCAGGCCGGGCAGGTGATCCAGGGCGTGGTGGCCGCCGTCTCCGACAGCGCCGTCACGATGGATTTCAACCACCCGATGGCGGGCAAGACCCTGCATTTCACCGGCCGCGTGGATAGCGTGCGCAGCGCCACCGACAAGGAATTGACCGAGGGCCTGCACGGCGAATACCTTCCGCCGGAGGAAGGTGAGCACCACTGCCGCCACGGCAAGGGCAAGGGCCATTGCCACAAGGAAGGCCACGACGACGGAGAAGGCTGCTGCCACGGCGAAGGGCACGGCCACGACGACGGCGAATGCTGCCACGAGAAGGGCGAGGGCTGTTGCGGTGAAGGCCATCACGACGGCGAGGGCTGCTGCCACGAAAACGGCGAAGGCTGCTGCCACAAAGACGACTAAGGAAATGATGCGCCCGCTGCTCTATACGCTGACCTCTTCCCTGCACGGGGAAATGGCCCCTGATCCGCGTCAGGAGCCGTTTATCCGTGAGATCGAGGCAGCGCTCGGCGCGGCGTTCGACTGCCGGGGCGACGACTTCTCCGGCTATGGATCGGGAGATTCGCCGGAGCTCATCTATATCCGCACCGGCGGCACCGAGGGGCTCTTTTTGGAGAAGGTCGCACCGGTTCTGTCCGGCCCCGAAACAAAAGACTCACGGCCGGTAAGGATACTGGCCAGCGGGCAGAGCAATTCGCTCGCGGCGGCGATGGAGATCCTCTCCTGGCTGCGGCAGCGCGGCATCGCCGGGGAGATCCTCCACGGCAGTCCCGCCGCCATCGCCGCCCGCATCCGCTCTTTCTCCGCCGTCCCGGGAACGGAAACGGCAGGGTCGGAGATCCTTCGACAAGCTCAGGATGACAGCAGGCAGACTCTGGATGACAGCAAGCAGGCTCAGGATGACAGCAGGCGGATCCTGGCGGGAAAGCGCTTCGGGGTGATCGGCCGTCCGTCGGACTGGCTGATTTCCAGCGGGGTGGACTATGCCGCCGCACGGGAAAGGCTCGGCGCGGAGCTGATTGACATTCCCATCGGGGAGCTGGTCGCCGAAGCCCGGCAGTCCGGACAGGAAAAACCCGGTTTTCCCGGGACGACCCTGCCGACAGAAACGAACCACGCGGCCGCCACGGCCCTGAAGCCGCTGAACAAGCCGAAGTTCGGCCGGAAGATCGATGCCGGAGACTGGCAGGGAGCCGTCGCCATTTATGAGGCCCTGAAGGTCCTGGTGGCTCGCTACCGCCTGGACGGCCTGACGCTGCGCTGCTTCGACCTGCTGACGGCCCTGCACGACACCGGCTGCCTCGCCCTCGCAATGCTTAACGCCGAGGGCGTCACGGCCACCTGCGAGGGCGACATTCCCGCGATGCTGTCGATGGCCGTGGCCCGGGCGCTGACCGGGAAGTCCTCTTTCCAGGTCAACCTGTCCCGGATCGAGGGGGACCGCCTGCTTTTCGCCCACTGCACCGTGCCCCTGGACATCGTGCAGGACTATTGCTACGACACCCATTTCGAGTCCGGCATCGGCGTCGCCATCCACGGGCAGCTGCCCGAGGGGCCGGTGACGCTGTTCAAGCTCTCCCCCGATTTCCGGCGGGTGTTCCGCCGGGAGGCACGCCTGGTCGCGAACCCCTACGACGACTGCCTCTGCCGCACGCAGGTGGTCGTCGAGGCGCCCGGCGCGGCGGCGTATTTTTTGCAAAATCCCATCGGCAACCACCATATCATCGTTCCCGGAAAGCTATAGCCTATGCGCACCGCCGTCGTCATTCTCAACTGGAACACCCGGGACTACCTGGGCCGTTTCCTGCCGCCGCTGCTGGAGAGCCTGCAGGGGCTGGACGCCGGCGTGGTGGTCGCGGACAACGCGAGCACGGACGGCTCGCGGGCGCTCCTCGCGGAGCGTTTCCCGCAGGTGCGGACCATCCTTCTGGAGGAGAATTTCGGCTTCACGGGCGGCTACAACCGCGCTTTCGGGCAGCTGCTCGCCGAGAGCGACGCCCCCGAGTACCTGGTGCTGCTGAACTCCGACATCGAGGTCGCCACGGGATGGCTGGAGCCGCTCGTGGAATGGATGGACGCGCATCCGGACTATGCCGCCTGCGGCCCCAAGCTGCACGCGCTGGTCGCGGAAGGCGGCGACTACACCCGCACGGACCGTTTCGAATACGCCGGGGCCGCCGGCGGCCTGCTGGACCGCTACGGCTACCCCTTCTGTCGCGGGCGCGTGCTGAAGCGCACCGAGCGCGACAAAGGGCAGTACGACCGGCCGGCGGACGTGCTCTGGGTCTCCGGCGCCTGCCTGCTCGTCCGCACCCGCGCCTGGCGCGAGCTCGGCGGACTGGATCCGCGCTTCTTCGCCCATATGGAGGAGATCGACTGGTGCTGGCGTGCACAATTGAGGGGCTGGCGCGTGGGCGTGGTGCCGGCCAGCTGCGTGTGGCACCTGGGCGGCGGCACCCTGGCCCCCGCCTCCCCTTTCAAGCTCAAGCTCAACTACCGCAACGGCCTGCTCCTGCTGGAGAACAACCTGCCCGCAACCCTGGGCGCGTGCAGGGCCCGCCGGCGCATCTGCGTGCGGAAGATTTTGGATTCTGCCGCGGCAATCGTATATTTGCTGTCGGGAAAGGGCGCCTGCGCGCGGGCCGTCCGGGACGCTCACCGCGAATACCGGCAGCTGCGCGCCGTGCCGGGCACGGAAACGGCCTCCGGCGTGCCCGAGGAGGCAAAAAAGTGTGTCCCGGGCACGGAAACAGCCTCCGGCGTGCCCGGCGGGACGAAGCCCGGAGAAATGACAGGACTGCGGAATGTGTGCATCCTGCTGCAGGCCGCCCTGCGGGGAGAGAAGATTTTTAAGTATTTGAGACGTTATGAAGATCGTTATTGAAGGGGCCGGTGAGGTCGGTTCCCACCTCGCGAAGATGCTTCGCGCCGAGGCGAATGAAGTCACGGTGATCGACGACGACGCCAAGCGCGTGGATATGCTGTCGTCCACGACCGACGTGGAGACGGTCCTCGGCAACCCTTCCTCCATCCAGGTCCTGCGCGACGCCGGCGTGGGCAAGGCTGACCTGTTCATCGCGGTCTATCCCTATGCCACGCAGGAGGTCAACATCGTCGGGGCCCTGCTCGCCAAGCAGCTGGGCGCCGCGAAGGTCATCGCCCGCATCAATGACGAAGACTATCTCAATGCAGAGAACAGATTGCTGTTCAAGGAGTTGGGCATAGAGCTGATGTTCTATCCCGAGAAGAGCGCCGCCGACGAGATCGTGGCCTTCCTCAAGCACAACTCCACCGCCGAGACGATGGACTTCGCCCGCGGCCGCCTGCAGATCGCCGTGTTCAAGCTCACGGAGGACTCCCCCATCCTGGATCTCAAGCTGCTCGAATTCATCAAGGACACCACCGAGGAGGAGCTCAAGCAGTTCCGCGTGATCGCCATCTCCCGCGACGAGAAGACCATCATCCCCAAGCTGGACACGAAATTCCTGTACGGCGACCTCGTCTTCACCATCTGCACCCGCGAGGGCGTGGAGCCGCTCTACCGCCATTTCGGCAAGACCAACATCTCCATCGGCAGCGTCTTCATCCTGGGCGGCAGCCCCATCGGGGAAATGCTCGCGAAGTCGCTCGACCGCGGCGGGCTCAAGGTCAAGCTCGTGGAGAGCGACAAAAGCCGTTGCATCGAGCTTTCCGAGAAGCTCCCGGACTCGATCCACATCGTCAACGGAGACGGGCGCAATTCGGATTTCCTCTTCGACGAGGGCATCCAGGACTACGACGCCTTCATCGCCCTGACGGGCAATGACGAGAGCAACGTCCTGTCCTGCGTGGTGGCCAAGAAATTTGGCGTGTCGCGCACCATCGCGGAGGTCGAGAACATCGAGTACATCCACATCGCCGAAGAGATGGGCGTGGACAACGTCATCAACAAAAAGCTCATCACGGCCGGGCGCATCTTCAAGTTCACCCTGTCGGGCAAGGCGCGCTTCGTGCGCTATATGACCGGTACGGACGCCGAGGTCATCGAATACACCGTGGCGCCAGGCGCCGCGATCACCGCCGGTCCGATCAAGGATATCGACTTCCCGCGCAACGCCATCATCGGCGGCGTGATCCGCGGCAGCGAGGCCTTCATCGCCGTCGGCGAGACGGTGATCCAGCCCTACGACCGCGTGGCGATCTTCGCCCTCCCGGAAACGATACGGGAGATCGACCGCTTCTTTAAATAGCTAGAAATACTGGCTTTCCTTCTCGAATAAGGCTTTGTCCTCCCGGTTGGGATCCGGGCGGACGGCGCTGCTGTCCCGCAGCTTCTCCACCGCCTCCCGCTCGCTGCGGCCCAGCTTGCGCGGGATCCAGACCAGGATCTTGACGTAGAGGTCGCCGCGGCCGCCGATGCCGTAGCCGTTCACGGCCGGCAGGCCCTTGCCGCGCAGGCGCTGGACCGTGCCGGACTGCGTCCCGGGGTCCAGCTTGAGGCGCTGCGCGCCGTCCAGCGCCGGCACCTGGATCTCGCAGCCGAGGATGGCGTCGGCGACGCTGATCACGCGGGTGTAGAAGAGGTTGACCCCGTCGCGCTTGAGCTGGGCGTGCGGCTGCTCCTCCACGATGACGAGCAGGTCGCCGTTCACCCCGCCCTGCGGGGCGGAATGGCCCTCGCCGCGCAGCGTGAGCTGCATTCCGTTCTCCACGCCCGCCGGGATGCGGACCTTGACGGTCTCTTTCTGGCGCACCAGGCCCGTGCCCTTGCAACGGCCGCAGGGATTCGAAACGACCTTGCCGGTGCCCTGGCAATGCGGACAGGTGGAGGTGTTGAGCGCGCGGCCGAACAGGGTGTTGGTCACGGTCTGGATGGTACCCGTGCCCTTGCAGGTCGGGCAGCTCTTGAGGTCGGAGGCGTGCTTCGTCCCGCGTCCGTCGCAATCCGGGCAGGGCCGGTTGCGCTCGATGGTGACTTCCTTCTCGCAACCGTTCGCAATCTCCTCCAGGGTGACCTTGACGCGGGTGCGGATGTCGCGGCCGCGCTGGGTCCGGGGACCCTGCTGGCCGCCGAAACCGAAGCCCTCGAAGCCGCTGAAGCCGCCGAAAGCCCCGCCGAATGCACCCCCGAAGAGGTTGTTGAGGATGTCGTTGAGGTTGCCGAAGCCCTGGCTCCAATCCTGTGCGCCGGCCCCGTCCACGCCGGCGAAGCCGAACTGGTCGTACTTCGCCCGCTTGTCCGGGTCGCTCAGCACGGAATACGCCTCGGAGGCTTCCTTGAACTTCTCCTCGGCGGTCTTCTTCTCGGCGTCCGTCCCGCTGACCCAGCGGTCCGGATGCCATTTGAGCGCCGCCTTGCGGTAGGCGCCCTTTATGTCGTCGGCCGAGGCTCCTTTCTGGAGCCCCAGGACCTCGTAGTAATCCCTTTTCTCTGCCATAGGCTATGCTCCTACCACGACTTTGGCGTACCGGAGGACCTTGCCGCCCAGGGTGTAGCCGTTCTGGATCACGTCGATGACCTTGCCCTTCAGGTCCTCGCTCGGCGCGGGGAACTGCGTCACGGCCTCGTGGAAGTCGGTATTGAAAACCTCCCCTTTCGCCTCGATGCGGGCCAGGCCCTGGGTCTTGAGGTAGTCCATCAATTTGTTGTATATCAGCGCAGTGCCCTCCTTCGCGGCTTCGTCGGACGACTTGGAAAGCATCTCCATCGCCCGCTCGCAGTCGTCCAGCACCGGGAGGAGTCCCTCGATGGTCTTGGCCGAAGCGGAGGCGATGAGGTTGAGCCTGTCTTCCGCGCTGCGGCGGCGGAAGGTCTCGAACTCCGCCATCAGGCGCAGGTAGCTCTCCTTCTCTGCCGCCAATTTGTCAGAAAGCTCGGCGACCTGCTTCTTCAGGCCGTCGTCCTTCTTCTGTTTCTTCTTGCTCTCTTCCGCCCGGGGAGCCTGCTCCACAGGCGTTTCCTCCTGCGGTTCCTGCTTCTTTTCTGTATTGTCAGCCATAATAATCGTTTATTTGCCCTTGTTCAGAGCAAATCACTTGCCATTGACAGAATGTCAAAAACTATTTGCGGTACTCTTCGAGACCCTTTTCGGCCATATAGGCCAGGACGGTGTCGTAGCTCGCGAACTTGGCCGTGCCTTCGAGATAGACCTTGACCGTGAAGCCGATCTTCTCGCTGATGGCATAGAGGTTCCTGAGCGACTCGAGCACGCAGTACTCCGCGGCGATGCCACAGATGACCACCTCGTCGCCGGGCTGGAAGAGGTCCTGGTGCTTCGGGTCGAAGCCCACGAAGGCGCCGTACTCCTCGGGGCCCTGGACGCAGCCCTTCAGGATGAAACGCGTCTTCGCCTCGGGCAGATCCATCAGCACGCCGGGGTCCAGCGCGGCGCCCTCCGTGTGGTGCACGCAGTGCACCGGCCACGGGCCGCCCTGCTCCCGGAAGGAGCAATGGTCCACCGGATGCCAGTCGAGGGTGAAATACACGAGGTCGAAGCGGTCCTTGACTTCGTTGATGGCGGGGAGCACCTGGGTGGCCCCGGGGACGGTCAGGGAGCCGTAGATGAAATCTTTCTGCAGATCGATGACGAGGAGAATGTTGCGCATGGGTCAGATGATTAACTGGACAAAGATAGGAAATAAGTTTTTTTCAAAAAAGTTTGCAGGCTCCCGAAAAGTTTTTATCTTTGCAGTCCCAAAAGGCAGCAGCCTCTCTTCATACGGTTTGATGACGCTGCGACTTAGTAAAGAATTTGACATATGGATTTGATTAACTTAGTAGAGCAGTCGTTCTCCGAGAACAAAACTGCCTCCTACCCGAAGTTCAAGGCCGGCGACACCGTGACGGTGACGTACCGGATCAAGGAAGGCGAGAAGTACAGGCTCCAGAGCTTCCGCGGCGTGGTGATCCAGATTTGCGGATCCACCCCCTACACGAAGACCTTCACCGTCCGCAAGGTTTCCAACGGTATCGGTGTCGAGAGGATTTTCCCGTACGAGTCCCCTGCGATCGACAGCATTGAACTCAACAAAGTCGGTAAAGTCCGTCGCGCACGCATCTTCTACCTCCGCAACCTCTCCGGTAAGAAGGCTCGCATCAAGGAAGCGAAGCGCGTGGTGAAAGAGACCCCGGCCGAGTAGCGATAGACCGGCGCTTGCGCCGGCAACCTGGCTCCATAGCTCAATTGAATAGAGCATTTGACTACGGATCAAAAGGTTACAGGTTTGAGTCCTGTTGGAGTCACAAGAAACCCCTTTGAGAGCATCTCAGAGGGGTTTTTCGTATAAATTTGTCCCGGAATTGTCCCGATGAAAGTGCCTTGAGTAACCGGGACAATGTCAATGATCCGGCCTTGTTCATGCCGCAATAACCGAATCTACCTGATGGGATAGCGGATAACCGTCTTCAACTTGTCAGCCGATGTCTTCCTCGGATCGCCAAGATAGATCTCATGATGTCGGCGGACGTTGTCAATGGCAATCTGATAACCCTGGCTTTGGACATACTCCACCATTGCTTTAATAGTTGCCGGCTCGTCGTCATAGGAACCAATGTGCATGCATTGTACGCACAGACCCTCGTCGTATGGGAAGAACTCCACCTGCGAGAAGTCCATCTTTTTCTTCCGGGTAGCTTCACGGATGGCCCATTGCACGTCCTTCTCAGTAATGAAATCGGGCAGACGGATCATTGAGATGAAACAGAAGCCGTCTTTGTTGGCGTAATCAATCTCGCCATCCTCAGCCCACCACAGACCTTCGAGCGGCGGAACGACATACTCAAAGAAACCTTCAATCCGATAGTCGCTCTTGTAACTCATCTTCAAGGTGTATGCTATGCCGTAAAGTTGCTCCAGAGCTTGTTTATAGGCTCCACCTTCTTCGTTGGGATTACCCTTGCCACGGGCTGCCAGATAGTTCATAGCGGGCATCTCCACGATGGCCGGTTTGGTCGCCGGGAGATAAAACTCCTTAAACTCCTTTTTGAAGTCAAATGCCATATCGGTTAACAAATTGTTTTTTCCACCGGAACCTGAATTATGGTAAGCCATTTGTCTGCATCCTCCTGATTCCAAACTCCGTCCACGTAGCAGGCGCGAGGTGCACCGACGATGCTGTAACCCTCCTTTTCCAGATAAGCAAAGAGGTCCAGATAGGCCTGGTACAGGCGGTCATAGGGGCCGAATACCTTTAGGCAGGCGGCCAGCGGCACCTCCGGAATGTCCTTGAACTGGATGATGGCCGAGTCGGTGCCTTTCCTCGTCACTTTCTCACAATATTCGATGTCGATGTCCTGCGGCTTGTAGCCGCCGTGTTCGATGGTGTAGCAGTAGCCGGGTTCCGGACATTCGCAGCCCAGGCGGGCCATTTCCGGGCCGATGACCTCGCAGCAGAGGCGGCCGAGGTCCTGGAAGGAAGGGATGATGGTGCGATGGCTGGCCACCGTGATGGCGGGCAGCGCTTCGAAGTAAACTTTTTCCATTTTGTGCAATTTCTTTTGGGAAGCCACCACCGCCCGCAGCATGCGCCGCCGTTCCTTGAGCACCGCCAGTTCCTCTTCGCACGCAAGTATCTTCTGCTCAAGTGATTCCACGGAAGGGAAATGACTCTCGTCATCCCACAGGTCCCGAATCTCTTCCAACGAATAGCCGAGACTCTTGAGTGTGGTGATGCTCTGGATCTTCTGCAGTTGCCCCACGGCATAATAGCGATAACCCGTGTCCCGGTCCACAATCTCCGGGACCAGCAGGTCAATCTCCTCGTAATGCCTGAGGGCCCTTACGGTCACCCTGCCAAGGCGGGTGAACGAATTTCAAATGATGCATAGGTATAATGGTTATTGTAGTTTCAGCCCGGGGGGTGGTCCCGACGGCAAAATTATGGAAAAGGAAACACCGCCGGTAAAAGGGATGTTTCCTTTTCTGCATCAAATGTTGCCATGTGTCTTCCGTTGCATCATTTGCAACATGGGAAGGATTGTGTCCGGTTGCGTTCCGTTTACTTGTTCCGGTATTCCGACGGGGTCATGCCGGTATGCGTCTTGAAGAACCGGTAGAAGAAGGACTGGTTGGGAATGTTGAGCCTGAACACGATCTCCTTGATGGGCATGTTCGAGTATTTGAGCATGTTCTTCGCTTCCAGGATGACGAATTCGTCGATCCAGTCGGGGGCGGAACGGCCCGAGGCCTGTTTGACCAGCTTCGAAAGATACTTGGGAGTCAGGCAGAGCTTGTTGGCATAGAAAGTCATCCCGCGTTCCTTTGTGTGGTACTCGTTGACGAGGGAGAGGAAGTTTTCAAAGATTTGATTCAGCCGGGCCGATTTCTGCTCGGCTTCCTGTTTCCGCGCATGGTCCACCTGGGCAGCCCACACATCCGCACTCAGGTAGGTAAGCGAGGTCAGCAATGAGCCGATGATCTCTCGCTTGTTTCCGAACGGCGTGGAGACGACTTTCCGGGCCAGGTTGAAATAATCGTTTGCCATGGAGAGCAGGAACTCGTTCAGGGTGATGCAGGGATTGTCCAGCAGATGCAGGTTGTCCTGGAAGACCTTCGCAAAATCGAACCGGATACTGGACATGAACTCACGCGATATCAGCGCGAAGATCAGCTCCGTATCAGAAAGCCGGTTCTCGTCGTAGTTGGAGAGCTTGACGATGTTGCCGGGGACCAGAATCATCAGGGAGTTCTCGTGGACCTCGTAGGAATTGAGATTCACGTCCACGGAAAACCTCCCTTTCTTCAGGAAGAAGATGATGAATCCGTCGAAGCGGAGGGGGTACTGGAGCATCCGAAGGATGGACTCGTTCTTTTCCACCTGCTTGCCGCTGACTTCGCCCAGAAGGAAGTCGTCGCCGAGTTCATATTCGTCGATGATGGGGGCCAGCGCTTTGATCTGCTGGAGGCTGATGGTTTGTAAGGTATTGTTCATTTTTATCTTTATTTCGCTTTCCGCAAAGGTAACTTATTTTTCGTAAATATATCAAAATTTCGCAAAATTCTACCTTTAGATACTAAATGCGCCAATTTGGAGCTTTTTAATTGCACTTTATGGCAGTATCTTTGCACCGTCATTCGACAAAACGAAACAGACGAAAAATGTCAAAAGGTATAAATATGAAAAGAACGTCTCTTCTTCTTGCGCTGCTCCTGCCTGTGCTGCCCATCGCGGCCCAGCCGCAGCGCCTGACCCTGGACGACTGCCGCGAGATGGCCGTCCGTGCGGACAAGGACCTCGACCAGGCCCGGACCCGGATCGAAATGGCCGGCTATGACCGGAAGATCGCGCTTGCGAACTATTTCCCGAACATCAGCGCAACGGGCGCGTATATGTATAATGACAGGGACATCGCCCTCATCAGCGAGGAGCAGTCGGCGCTTCTGACCGGCGCCGGCACCCTTATGCAGGCCCAGCTCGAAGGGGCCGTGGGTGCTGCCGGACAACAACTCTCCGGCGCGATGAACCAGGCTATGACCCAGCTCATGACCGCCATCCAGACCAACCCCGCCCTTGCGCAGGAATACATGACCAGCCCGATGTGGCAGACGGTCCTCGGAATGCTCCAGAAGGTGGATCCCTCCGCCCTCATGGGCAACCTCCCGAACATCGCCGATCCGGTGAACGCCATCGGCGCCGACATCGACAAAGCCCTCCATCCGGACCTTCACAACGTCTGGGTGGGAGCCGTGACGGTGCAGCAGCCCGTTTTCGTGGGCGGCAAGATCATCTATTCCAACAAGATGGCGGCCCTGGCGGAGGATCTCGCCAAATCCAAGTATGACCTGGAATATGCGCAGATCGTCCTGGATGTGGACCAGGCATACTGGCAGATTGTCTCCATCGCCGGGAAGAAGCGCCTGGCCGAGTCCTATGCGGACCTGCTTCACGCCCTCCAGGCCGATGTGGCCGCCTCCGTCCAGGCCGGCGTCATGACCGAGTCCGACGCCCTCCAGATCAAGGTGAAGGCCAATGAGGCCGAGATGCTCCTGACCAAGGCCGCCAACGGCCTGACCCTTTCCAAGATGCTGCTGTGTCAGCGCATCGGCCTGCCCCTGGACAGCGAAATCGTCCTGGCGGACGAAAACCTCGACATCCTGCCGATGCCGCAGCGCGGCATGGACAAGTCCCTGGAGGACATCTATGCCGACCGCCCGGAAACCCGCAGCCTGGACCTCGCCACGCAGATCTATGACGCGAAGGCCAAGGTCGTCCGCGCGGACCTGATGCCGAAGGTGGCCTTGACGGCGAACTACATCGTCTCCAACCCGAACGTTTTCAACGGTTTCCAGAACAACTGGAACGGCGGCATGCTCAATGCCGGCGTGATGGTGAACGTCCCCCTCTTCCACGGGATGGAGAACATGAACCGCTACCGCAAGGCCAAGGCTGAAGCATCCCTCTACCGCGACCAGCTGGAGGATGCCAAGGAGATGATCGAACTGCAAGTCACCCGGGAGCGCAAGGCTTGGGACGAAGCCGTAGAGAAACTGACGATGGCCGAATCCAACCTGGAGAGTGCCGAGGAGAACCTCCGTACCGCCACCCTCGGCTTCGAAGCCGGTGTCATCTCCACCAATACCGTCCTGGGCGCGCAGACCGCCTGGCTCTCCGCCCACAGCGACTACCTGGACGCCTCCACGGAGCTCCAGATGGCGGCCGCCAACCTCCGCAAGGCGGAAGGAACCAAATAACCGGAAATCAAAAAAACAAAGAATATGGCAAAGAAGAATTACAACCTCCTCATCGGAGTGGCGGCCCTGGTGGCCGTGGTGCTGATCGTAGCGATCGTGGGTTATATCGTGTCCCGTCCGAAGGATCTGGTCATCCAGGGCGAGGCCGAGGCGACGGAATACCGGGTGTCGGGCAAGGTTCCCGGCCGTATCGAAGAATTCCGGGCCGATGAAGGCGAGTATGTCCGGAAAGGCGACACCCTCGTCATCCTGGATTCCCCGGAAATCCGCTCCAAGATCGCAGAGGCCAATGCCGCCAAGGCGGCGGCCGTCGCGCAGCGGAACAAAGCGTACAACGGCGCCCAGAAAGAACAGATTACCGGCGCCTATGAAATGTGGCAGAAGGCCCTCGTGGGCGAGGACGTGATGCGGAAGTCCTACGAGCGCATCAGGACCCTGCATGACCAGAAGGTCGTCTCCGACCAGAAGTATGACGAGGTCGAAGCCCAGTACAAGGCGGCCGTTGCCACTTCTGCCGCCGCCAAGTCCCAGTACGACCTGGCCGTCAAGGGCGCCCGCCAGGAGGACAAGGACGCCGCCGTCGCCCTCGTGGAACGGGCCAATGCGGCCGTCGAACTCGTGAACGCCTACCTGGATGAGATCAACCTCACCAGCCCGGCCAACGGCATCATCTCCGACCGCTATCCGAAGGTGGGCGAACTGGTCGGCCAGGGCTCCCCCATCATGACCATCCAGGACCTGGACGACATGTGGTTCACCTTCAACATCCGGGAAGACCGTCTTCACAGCCTGAAGAGCGGAGACAAAGTCCAGCTGACCGTCCCGGCACTGGATAACCGGAAGGTCACGGCCACCGTGTACTACATCGCTGTCCGCGAGTCCTACGCCACCTGGCGTGCCACCAAGGAAATCGGCGAGTTCGACACCAAGACCTTCGAGGTCCGCGCCCGTCCGGACGGCCGGGTCGACGGCCTCCGCCCGGGAATGAGCGTCATCATGAGCACCAAATAACGATTGACTATGAATTGGTTCAGTCAGATCGGAAGCATCCTCCGCCGGGAGATCGGAATCATCCGGAAACGGCCGCTGTACATCCTCGGCTCGGGCGTCCCGATGCTCGTCTCGACGGTCTTCTTCCTGACATTCCTGGGCGAAGGCATGCCCCAGGACCTGCGGATCGGCATCGTGGACCTGGACCAGACTTCCACTTCCCGGAATTTCCGCCAGCAGTTGGATGCGACACAGCTCGGACAGGCCCTGCCGTTCGAAAGCGTCGCCCAGGCGAGGCGGGAGATGGAAACGGGGCGCATCTCGGCCTTCGTCGTCATCCCGGAACGTTTCAACGAGGATATCCAGGCGAACCGGTGCCCGAAGATGGGCGTGTATGTCAACACGATGAACCCCGTCATCGGCGGCGCCCTGGCCTACAAGGACATCCTGACGATGGTGAACCTCACCAACGGGGCGGTCCAGCGGGAGGTCCTGCGGGCGAAAGGCGTGAACGAGCGGGAAATCATGGGCCGGATCCAGCCGGTCGTCGTGGACGCCCATACTATCGGCAACGGCCCCACGAACTACGGCTACTACCTGAACAATATGATCCTGACGGGCATCCTGGCGATGTGCATCGTGCTGGTCATCGCCTACTCCCTGGCATCGGAACTGAAATACGGGACTTCCAAGCACCTGCTGGACAACGCGGACGGTTCCATCGTGACGGCGGTCGTCGGCAAGATGGTTCCCTACACGGTCCTGTTCACCCTGATGGGTGTGGGCATCCAGCTGATTATCTTCGGTTGGCTCCATTATCCGCTGAAGGGATCCATCGGCTGGATGATCCTGGCGATGCTGGCCCTGGTTCTGGCCTATGAGGGGATTGCGATCTTCATCGTTTCCCTGGTTCCGACCCTGCGGCTTTCCGTCTGCATCGGCGCCCTTTACAGCGTGCTGGGCTTCTCCTTCGCAGGCTTCACCCTGCCCATTTCCTCGCTTCCGGCGGGGCTCCAGGGCCTTTCCGTCCTCTTCCCGCTGCGGTTTTACTACCAGATTTTCGTCCGCGAGGTGATCTACGGTACCGGTTTCGCCGGCTGGTGGCCCTACCTGACGGCCCTTCTGGCCTACCTCATCCTGCCCTTCCTGACCGCGAAACGCCTGGAGAATGCCTACCGTTACCAAAACTACTCGAGGAATTGAGTCATGGAAAAGAATCTTACTTATATCGGACAATGGCTGCGTGATACGTTCAGCATCTTCGTGAACGAGCTGAAACTCGTTTTCTCCGACAGCGGCGTGATGCTCATCTTCTGTTTCGCCGGCCTCGTTTATCCGATCCTCTATAACTACATCTATCACGACGGCGTCGTGGATGAGATGCCGGTTGCTGTCGTCGACCTGTCCCAGGGGTCATACAGCCGCCGCTACCTGCGAGAATTCGACGCGACGCGGGAATGCGCCATCGCCTATGATTGCGTATCCATGGCGGAGGCGGAGAAACTGATGGCAGAACAGAAGGTCCACGGCATCGTGTACATCCCCGCCGATTTCGACGAGAAACTGGCCAGGATGGAGCAGGCGACCCTATCCACCTATGCCGATATGTCCACCTTCCTGTACTACAAGAATATGACGATGGCCTCCAACCTGGTGATGCTGGACGAAGTCCATCAGATCCAGGCGGAGCACTACGCGGCAGCCGGTTATACCGGGCAGGACGCCACGCAGCTCATCGAGCCCGTGCAGTACGACACATTCCTGCGGTACAATCCCACCATCTCATTCACGATGTTCTTCGTGTACATGGCCCTGTTCATGATCCTGCAGCAGGTGATGTTCTACGGCTCGACGACGCTGGCGGGAACGCTGCGGGAAGAGCACAGGAGCTTCGCCCGGCTGACGGACAACCTGAGCGGCTTCGGAATGGGACGGATCGTGTTGGGCAGAGGTGCGGCCTACTTCCTCATCTTCATGGTGCTGGGCGTGTACGGAGCGCTGCTCGTTCCTCACCTTTTCCACCTGCCGCAGCACTGCTACTGGTGGGAGATGCTCATCCTGCTCGTGTTCTTCGTCGTGGATATCATCTATTTCAGCTTCTTCTGGTCCACGTTCATCACCAAGCGGGAAACGGTATTGGTCCTGCTCCTGTTCCTGACCCCGATGGCGGTGTTCCTGACCGGTTTCACCTGGCCCGCGTCCAACTTCCCTCCTTTCTGGAAAGCGGTTTCCTACCTCTTCCCGTCGACCTTCGGCTGCCGTGCTTTCATGAACCTGTCGAACGCCGGGACGCTGGAGGCCATCGCGCCGGAACTCATCGCCATGTCCGTCCAGATCGTCATCTACTACATCCTGGCCAGCGCTGCGGTGTACCTGGAGAACCGGGTCATCCGCGCGGACCAAGCACGATAAAGGGCGCCCGTATGGGCGCCCTCCGTCCTGGAAACCAGGATGGAAAATCCTCTCGAAAGTGACCCTATCGTGGTCCTCATAATTGACCCACCCCCTTCCTTCAATTCATCGAAAAAACAGAAGCAGGCTGAAGTGACAAAAAACCACTCCAGCCTGCTTTCTATTTAGGTTTTTCCTTTCAGCTAAGGCGGGTCACTTTCGAGGACCAGAGTGGATCACTTTCATAAGACCACAACCGGGTCACTTTGCGCAGGAATCTCCATAATATATAACTAATTAATTTACAATAGTTTATATAAAGTATTACTACAAGTCCAGGGAGGGTTTCACCTTCCGGAGTGACTCGCCGAAAAGAGAAATCCTGATGGCGGAATGAACGATCCGGTCCATGATGGCGTCTGCCACCGTCTGCTCCCCGATCGAGTCGTACCACATGTCCACCGGGATCTGCGAGCATACGATGGTCGAATGGCTGTCGTAGCGGTCGTCGATGACATCCATCAGCAGGCCGCGGGTCACGTTGTCGAACGGGCTCAGGGCGAAATCGTCCAGGATCAGCAGGTCCGTCCGCTGGATGCGCTTGAGGTCGCGGAGGATCTTTCCGGAGGCCTTCGAAGCCTTGAGCTGGCCCATCAGCCTGGCCGTGTTGGCATAGATCACCCGCAGGTCCTTCTGGCAGGCGCAGCGCCCGAGGGCCGTGGCGATGAAGGTCTTCCCTGTCCCGGAACTCCCCGTGATGAAGATGTTCTTCCTCTCCTTGATGAAGGTCAGGTCGGCCAGGCGCTCCATCAGGTTCTTGTCCAGCCCCCGCTCCACCGAGTAGTCCACCTCTTCCATGGAAGCGGAGAACCGGAAGCCGGCGGACTTGATCAGGTGGTTCACATGCCTGTTGTAGCGTTCGTCCCACTCGTTGCAGACGAGCATGTTCACGAATTTGTCCACCGTCATGTTGTTTCGGCTGTAGTTCTCCAGGCTCCCCTTGAAGGTGTTGTACATCCCATAGAGTTTCAGCTCTCTGAGCTTCTCCAGGGTGTCTTTGTTCATTTCAATCTCCATGTCGAATATGTATTAGAATGAATTATGAATAGTACTCTTTCCCTCGTATGTTCTGATGCTGCGGGATGGTCGGGACGGTGTCGTCCGCCTCCTCCTGTTCCAGGATCACATCCTCCTGCCGGTTGGACAGGATCTGCTCGATCGTCTGGTAGCTATAGTTCCCAAGAACCAACCCCAGCCGGCAGGCCTTGATGAGACGCTCCTCTCCTACCCTATTCCCCAATGACAGAATTCCCTTGCAGGACTTGTACGCCTGCTCGGGATACCGCCTCGCCTCGATGACACGCGACAGGTACTCCTTCACCGGTTCGCCGATGGCCGCCGCCTGATCCAGGAGCGTGTCCGGATCCCAGTCCAGATAATTCTGCTGGGTCTTCGGCAAATGGTCGGGATTCGTGGTGTACCCGTACGGCTTGGCGCCCAGCGGGTGCGAGGCGACGCATTCGAACTTGTAGTAGATGTAGACGTTCCGGCTGTCGTAATGGATGTGAACCTTCTTCCCGATCAGCTCAACCGGGACGCTGTAGAAGTGCTTTTCCAAACGCACGTAACCGTTCCTCTGCACCGTCGCGATACTTCGTTTTTTGATCTCGAACCGGATAGGATTCAGCGGCCCCATGCAGGCACGCTCGATCTCCTCGTACTGCTCGCGACGGCTGTAGTGCCGCCCGGTCAAGTTGGCGTTGTTGTGAATTTCCAGAGCCACGCGGATGGCCGCGTTCAACCCTTCCAGGTCGTAGAACTCCTTGTCTTCCACCATCGGATAGATGGACCTGTAGATCAGCTTGACGGCGCCCTCGACCAGCGCCTTGTCCTTCGGCTTGCGGACGCGCGCCGGCAGAGCAGTACAACCGTAGTGCTCAGCAAACGCCGCGAAATCCTCGTTCAATTCTGACTCGTACTTATTCGGATGCGTCA
>JAEEGJ010009180.1_pt1 | contig 26688 bp, 20 predicted proteins | sample 8958761 | NCBI WGS metagenome assembly JAEEGJ01 (sample SAMN16246546, study PRJNA631951) | gut metagenome | biome: gut microbiome; feature: rumen; material: RS-attached | host: Bos | place: Iran: Karaj | collected 2018-10 | reverse complement strand
CGCACCTGGGCGATACGGATCTTCTCATGGAACGAGGGTTTGGTGTTCTCCTTCTCGTTGAGCACCTCCTCATAGAGTTTCTCACCCGGACGCAAGCCTGTATACACGATCTTGATGTTACGGGCTCCAGAGAGCTTAATCATCCGCTGAGCCAGGTCGGCAATCTTCACAGGCTTGCCCATATCGAACACAAAGATCTCTCCGCCCTTGCCCTTCGTGCCCGCTTCGAGCACCAGCTTACATGCCTCAGGAATCAGCATGAAGTAGCGGATGATGTTCGGGTGCGTCACAGTGACAGGCCCTCCATTGCGGATCTGTTCCTGGAACAGTGGTATCACACTGCCGTTAGACCCTAACACGTTTCCGAAACGTGTCGTCACAAACTGCGTCTTCGACACCTTGCTCAGGGACTGCACATAGATCTCGCAGATACGTTTCGAACAGCCCATCACGTTCGTGGGGTTCACAGCCTTGTCGGTCGATACCATCACGAACTTCTTGGCATTATACTTCACAGCGAGATCGGCAATGATCTTCGTACCCATAATATTGTTCTGCACGGCCTCCGTAGGATTGTCCTCCATCATCGGCACATGCTTATAGGCTGCGGCATGGAACACATAGTCGGGCATATAGTCGGCAAAGATGCGCTCCATGCGTTCCTTTTTACATATAGAGGTGACGATCGTCTCCGTGCGCACCTCGGGATAATCCTTCGCCATCATCACACGGATGTCATGCTCAGGGGTCTCAGCCTGGTCGATCAGGATCATGATGGCCGGCTGATAGGACGCCACCTGCCTCACCAGCTCCGAACCGATACTGCCGGCAGCACCGGTGATCATCACGCGCTTGCCAGTCAGTTCTTTCTCCACCGACGCCATGTCGACTTTGATCTCAGCTCTCGGCAAAAGGTCCTCGACACTCACCTCCGCCAGACGGACACCCTCAAAGGCAGGGGCCTCCTCAGGGCTGTCGTCATATTCGGACGTCTCAATGTTCACCCACTCCTGGGCGCTCTGAGCCATGAAGATCTTCACACCGTTCTCGATGAGCATATCCTGCAGTTCCTGCTGGTTACGGAACTCGTTCGTGCGGTAGGGTGACACGATGATGCCCTCAATGTGGTGCTCACGGATCACCTCCGCCAGATCGTCCTCCATCGAATAGACCTTCTCACCCAGCAGACGGTTGTGCCGGTAGCGCTTGTCATGCGAGATGAAACCCTTTACCTTGTAGCGGGCAGGCTTCTGGCTGCGGATATTCTTGGCGAGACCCACACCACCTGACATAGCACCGTAGATGAGCACACGGATGGAGCGCTTCGAACTGGTCAGCACGTCGAACACGTTCTTCACCAAAATGCGCGCTGCCCACTGGATCATCGTTGCCAGTGCAAACATCGTCACAATCTCACGCGCTGACAGATGCTTGAAATACGTCTCAGGGTAGTTGCTCATCCAGTAGTGTACCGTCAGCACGATGGCACACGACAGGACATTGGCATACCCCACGCGCTGCAGGTCGACAAACGACGAATAGCGCAGGATGCCCGCATAGGTATAGAACACCTTAATACCGATACAGTTCAGCAACACGAAGAGAACCAAGGTGTTGATCACCAGGCCGAAGTTCTCTTCACCCACCGACCAGTAATTGAACACCCCGTGGCTGATCAGTCCCGACATCAGCAGGATGAAGCAATCGAAAATAAATATGCACCAGAACGGCAGCGCATTCTTATTAAAATACCAATTAAAAAACTTATTGAATGGGTTCATTTTTTATAAGGAGTAAAGGAGTAAGGAGTAAAGGAGTAAGGAGTAAAGGAGACAGGAGACAGGAGACAGGAGACAGGAGTCAGGAGTCAGGAGTCAGGAGATATTAGAGAGAATGGTGTCGATGATGCGGTGGACGTCGGTGTCGGAAACCATGGGACCAGAGGGGAGGCAGAGGCCACACTTGAAAATAGACTCACTGACGCCATTGACATAGGCCGGGGCATCCTGATAGACAGGCTGCTTGTGCATCGGCTTCCAAAGCGGTCTGCTCTCGATGCCCTCGGCCAACAGGTTGATGCGCAGGGCCTCTACGTTCACATTGGGTTCGCAGTCCGTATGTATCCCACCTCCCCTATGCACCACGCCAGCAGCACCGCCTATGGCCGTATCGATGGCCTTAGCGTAAGCCTGCTCTTCGTTCTTAATTCGTAAATCTTTACTCAAGACGATGGTGCTCAGCCAATAGTTGCTGGCCATCAGACCCTCCAACTCCTTGTGATAAGTGATGCCATCCACGTCACGGAAGGCGGTTTCATACATCTCAGCGACATGGCGGTGATGGGCAATGTGCTCACGCGCAACAGACATCTGACCACGGCCGATGCCTGCACAGACATTGCTCATACGGTAGTTGTAACCGATGGACTCGTGCTGGTAGTAGGGGTACGCCTCGCGCGCCTGCATAGCGTACCACTTTATACGTTCCTTAGCCTCCTTGTTAGGGCAGATCAATGCACCGCCACCGGAAGTGGTAATCATCTTGTTGCCGTTGAACGACAGCACACCGTAGTCACCGAACGTACCGACAAAACGACCCTTGTACTCTGAACCGAAGGCCTCTGCGGCATCCTCCAGCACGGGGATGTCATACTTACAAGCAATGGCCATAATCTCGTCGATCTTAGCGGGCATACCATAAAGGTAAACGGTCACAATGGCCTTCGGCTTCTTACCGGTTTTCTCTATGCGGTCCTGAATGGCGGCCTCCAACAGAGCCGGATCCATATTCCACGTGTCGGGCTCTGAGTCGATGATGACAGGCGTGGCACCAAGGTAACGGATGGGGTTCATCGAGGCACAGAACGTGAAGCTCTGCGCCAGCACCTCATCTCCCGGACCGACACCGAGGGCGACCAGGCCGAGGTGAACGGCAGCCGTCCCGCTCGCTAGCGCCACGATCTCCTTATCTTCAAGCGCTTTATCGTCTCTGGCGATAAAGCGCTTCAAGTCATCCTCGAACCCGTCCACATTGGGTCCGAGGGGAGCCACCCAGCGCTCATCGAATGCACGGTTGATATACTTCATCTCGTCACCCGTGTCGCTCATATGCGCCAGACAGAGATGAATCGTATTTTTCTCTTTCATGTTATCCTGTTGTTTTCTAATCTTCTTAATCATTGATCCATCCTGATAGGGACCGTCTTTCGCCTCCAGGATGGTACTGGGTTCAAATACCTCAATGGAGTGCCACACGCCCTGCGGTACCTGAATGCCATATTTGCCCACTCGCGGACAGACACGGAAACGGGCCGTCTCCTTGAAGCAGGTCTCGTCCAATGCTTTCTCACCATCATGGATGGGACCGCCATCAATGATATTGGGCAGTTCCTCATAGAACACCCAGTCCAGACAGCCATCCATGCAGACAACGGTCTCAGAAGTCTTCAGATGACGGTGGATGGGGACATGGGTACCCACCTCCAGGGCATTCAGCATGCGCTGAGAGGTGTCCTCTGACGAATTGCGCAAGTCATAATTGATACGCTTACGAGTGTTCTTCGTCGCTTTCTCGTGAATATCAGAAAGCAGTTCTTTATTAATAAGTTGGACGTTCTTCATTACAATAAAATAATATTTTCTTTCGTAAAGGGAGGGCTTTCCTACGTATTTTCTGTATCAAAAACCATATTCATATACAAGACGTCAAAATTGACAGTTTACACTTTATTATTTTTTTATACCGATGGAAATCGGTAACATTTTCTTGCGTCCCGATGGTTCTTTTAGTCACTTCGGTGGAAAGCGGCAAAGCCGAGCGGAACCTTTTCTTAGGAGAGAATGAGCCTTCCACCAAACGTTTAATAACGATTTTTTATAAAATTGACGTCTCGCGACGGGGTTTCTATTTCTGTTTCTCTTTCAAAAGAGATTTTGTTTTTGACAATATAATGAAACTACTTCTTACTTTTTCTGGCGCAGAAAAAGAAGCAAAAAGACTTTATTCCCTTACTTTCTGGCGCAGAAAGAAGCAAAGACATCCACCCCATCCCGTCCTTCCCCTATATTGGAAGGCTCAACACAGGAAAATGCAGAAACAGCCATTTTCCTTCCTCTTAAGTAAGCCGGGACACGGCTTGTATTATTTATCGGCTGGCGCATAGAGAAAACCTTTATAATCTATTACCATGCTAAAACACCACGGGGTATGGGGTGTGAAACCCCAAGATAATGGCGCTCGAAAAGAGCAGGGAGAGGGGTGCGAGGAACGAGCGGGGGAAAATATTCCTATTTATCCATATCTGGGAGGAATTCGTTGAGGAATTGCTCTACTGTCATGTGGCGTATATCAAATTCTGCAAAGCCTTTATCATCTCTTGTCAAGATGATATCTGCATCAGTTGCTTTTGATGAGAAGTACTGCACAGTATCCTCAAAGTCGCGACCTTCTCTAGACAATGCCTTTTCTATAATTTGCGCATCTACTGCTGAGACTTTACATAGTTTGAAGAGTGACTTCATACTGGTGTAAAGAATCTCTTTATCATATACCTTACGAAGCAGATAAAATGCTGTAATGAAACTCTGAGCACAGACTGATAGTTGTATTTTGCCTTTTAAGGCCAAATCAAATACAACAGCAGTTGGCATATAATGCCCTCTGCTACTATCGTAGAAATCGATGATAACGTTCGTGTCAAGAAATACCTTCATTTGTACTTCTCCTCCAATATCTCCGTCAACTCTGCATCATAGTCACCATAGATGCTCTTACGCTTGGCTGGAGCCATCGCTATAATCTCTGCAGAGAGTTCATAATCGTCCCAAATATGTGCTGACTTATCTACAGTTTCCTTTCTTTGGGCTGCAGCAAGTTTGTCAACAAGATATCGTATAGCCATCGGAATATCTTCGATCCCCACAGATGAAAGCATGGAAATCAAACTACTGCGCGGCATCACATAAGATGTACTGTCGTAAGCTGCTGAAGGCTCGCTAACTATTGTTGATTTGTTATCTTCCATTTCTTCAATAATTTGTATTTTGAGACAAAGATACGATTTTTATTTGAATCGTCAAAACTTTCTGAAAGTTTTCTTCTTACTTTCTTGCGTCCCTTCGGTTCTTTCGTCCCTTCGGTGGAAAGCGGCAAAGCCGAGCGCTGGTGCAGACTTGAAATCTATTACCATTCTTGCGTCCCGATGGTAGCAAGCGGCAAAGCCGAGCGGAGAAACACCACGGGGTATGGGGTGTGAAACCCCAAAGATTAAGAGCCTGTTCCTTTACCAGCTCCTCTATAAAAATCGTTACCAGCCAAAGATGTCGGCATGTGTGCCAGTCTGGAGGAACAGCAGCGTAAGTTCATTGTCGTTTTGTTCCCACGTCATCAGCCAATTCGGTTCGATGTGACACTCCCATTGCCCCTTATGGTCTCCCTTTAATAGATGTGGCTTATACTCGGCAGGAAGTGTACCTGTCGTTTCAAGGAGATCCATCGCATCAGTAATGAGCTTCATGTCGAGACCGCGCTTCATACAACGCTTGAAGTCCTTCTTAAAGCGCGAAGAGATTCTAACCGTATAAGCCATGTCAGAGTCCCATTTCCTTATAGAAGTCCTTCAATGATGCATATTCTGTCACTCGGCCATGCTTAATATCGTCCATGGCCTCCTTGTATCCAGCCGTTTTGGTGATGTCCTCGTTCTTGGCCTTATGTACCCTAACCGAAGCCACGCCTTTTAGCAGTTGGCATGCTTTCTTGATCTGTGTCAGCAGGCTCTCGTCCTGCACATCTAAGATTATTGTTGCCATATCTAAAAAAGAATATTTTCGTTTTTCATATAATGAAACTATGTATGTCCATTTTCTCTGGCGCAGAGAAAAGAACGAAAAGACAACTTCTATTCTTACTTTCTCTGGCGCAGAGAAAGAAGCAAAGAAACATTTTTCATTCATTCTCTGGCGCAGAGAACGAACCAAGAGACATCTTTATTCAGGACAAGTCCTGAGGACCTCCATCAACCCCAACCCCTTCTTCATAATAAGGGGCTTCGAACCTTATCCTAAATCCTTTTCCAATCGTTGGAAAGGACTTAACACAGAAAAATGCAGAAACCGCCATTTTTCTTCCGTTTTGGTATCGCGGGACACGCGATGAAGTGTTTATCGGCTGGCGCCCACCTCAAGGGCAGTTCTTCATTAGCCGATGGTGTAGACGAGGAGGACGGCGAGGACGGAGAGGACGGCGAGGACGAGGAGGGCGAGTTTGAGGTACTTCTCGAGCTGACGACGGAGGTAAATGGCGTTCAGGCTGCGCTCCTTGAAACGGGAGGCGCCGTCTTTATGATGGTGGTGGTGGTGATGATGTTCGGACATTTTATAAATTGATAATTGATAATTGATAATGGACAATTAATAATTGAAAATGGATAATGGATGATGGATAATGGATAATTAATTTATTTGAGGATGTTGACGACGAGGGCGGCGATGGAGACCAGGATGGAGGTGGCGGAGATCCAGAGGGTGGTGGACTGACCGATGGTCGAGTTCTGCGCCTTGACCTTGTTGGGCTCTACATAGACAATGTCGTTCTGCTGGAGATAGTAGTAGGGCGACGTGAGGAGGTTGGCATCGTTGAGGTTGATCTGATGGATCTGCTTCTGGCCGTTGGCATCCTCACGGATGAGCTTTACACGCTCACGGACACCGTAAATGGTGAGGTCACCAGCCTGGGCGAGGGCCTCGAGGATGTTGATCTTCTCACGGGATACCTGAAAGCTACCCGGACGGTTTACTTCACCAAGCACAGAGATGGAGTAACTGGACATCTGGACCGTGACCACAGGGTTCTCTGCGGCATTGAGGTAGGGCTTGATCTTGTCGTGGATCATGGCCTCGCACTCGGACTTGGTGAGACCACCGACCTTGATACGGCCTAAGACGGGATAGTCGATGATACCATCATTGTCGACGAGGTAGGTCTGCAGGACTGCCTGTGAGTAAGTGTTACGCGTCTGGGTGCTATAAGCAGTGGGAACCGTCAGGTTGAAGGGGGCGGCAGCCTCGGGGTTTACCGTGTTGACGGTGATGGTCAAGATGTCCTTGGGCATGATCTTGGCATCGTAGAGGTACTGGGACTGGGAGAGGTCGACGTCGTTGCTGTTCCAGAGGTAAGCGACGTTCTTGGGGGCGCTACAGGAGGTGACGAGCGCTACAAGGAGAACTAAAATTAAATTGGAATACTTTTTCATATACTATACAATATTATTTTAATGACAACGAATTTTACGAATTAAACGAATTATATATTTTTAAAGACAACGAATTTTACGAATTACACGAATTATATATTTTAAAGACAACGAATTACACGAATTTCACGAATTGAATCAGAAGGGCCACCAGGATTTGCGGTGATGGGAACGGTGCTTGGAGGAATGGGTAGAGGGATCACCGTAGTCCATAGCTCCGGAATAGGCTTCGTCGAGGAGATGACGCCACTTCTTGCCATGGGATACCATCCGGTAGATGGTGCCCCAGTCGGGGAGACCGCCGATGTTACGGTCATCGATAAAGAGGTCGGCCTTCAGCTTGCGGGAGAAGTGGGGATTGTTTTCAGTGGTCTCCTCGGGATAGTCGCGATTGGCAGCGTAGAATTCTACGCCGCGCTCACGACACCACTGGAGGGCCTGGTCGAGGAGCTCGCCCTCACGACAGGACCAGAGGACGAGGCGATGGCGATCGGCAATGAGCATCTTCAACGTCTCAATGGCAAAGGGGCGCTCCTGACCGATCTCGGGGTATTTATTCTCGACAATCGTACCGTCAAAATCAACTGCAATGATCATGGACTTTGAACTTTGAGCTTTGAACTTTGAACTTTATTTTTTGATGGAGTCATCGTCTTTGTTGCCGTAGTGGGATTCAGCGTACTGGCCGTAGGAGCCGTAGTTGCCGTAGTTGCCGTAGCCGTATTTGCCATAGCCATAACGGCCGTAGCCGTAACGACCGTAACGACCATAACGGCCGTAGCCATAGTAGTAGCCGTACTTGCGCTGGGACATGTCGATACCGTTGATGACCACACAGGGGTTGGGCAGCTTCTTCTCCTTAGAGAGGGAGTTGAGCAGACCGAAGGATGACTTCGGGGTGTAGTCTGCACGGCAGACGAAGACGGTGATGTCGGCATGCTGGCCAATCTGCAGGGTGTCGGTGACGAGGCCTACAGGCGCCGTATCGAAGATGACATAGTCGTACAATTCACGGAGCATACGGACGATATCCGCGAAGTTGTCACGGGCGAGGAGCTCTGTGGGGTTCGGGGGGGTCGGACCAGCCAGCAGGAGGTCGAGGTTGTCGTTGACACCCGAATGCTGAACCTGATTGACGAGGGCACTCTTGGTGACCTTGTCGAGGGTGAGCAGGGAGGTGATGCCTTCGAAGCGGTCGTGGACACCGAAGAGCCGGCCCAGGGCTGGCTTACGGATGTCGAGACCGCAGAGGATGACCTTCTTGCCGAGGAGGGCAAAGGACACCGCCAAGTTGGCAGCATTGAAGGTCTTACCCTCACCAGAGGTGCTCGACGTGAAGAGGATGACCTTCTGGTCGCCCTGCAGCATGAACTGGATGTTCGTACGCATGGCACGGAAGATCTCGTCGATCTGGTTGTTCTTGTTCGCCTGGACCACGATACCGGCTTTCTGCTTGACATTCTCGGATGCCACTGCCACATCAGCAATGATGGGCAGGTCGGTGAGACGGGCGACATCCTCATGGCCCTCGACCTTGTAACGGAAGAAGGAAGAGAGGAAGATGCAGAGAGCCGGCAGCAGGAAACCGAGGAGCAGGGCAGCTAAGAGGACAAGCAGGGTCTTGGGGCTAACCTTACCAACGAACAGAGGCTCATCGATGAGCTTACCATTGTCTGCCGTGGCAGCGAGGGCGATGCTGTTCTCCTCACGTTTCTGGAGGAGGAGCATATAGAGCGCGGACTTGACATCCTGCTGACGCCCGACCTGCGTGAGGACACGCTCCTGAATCGGGGCAGCCGAGATGCGGCCCTGGAACATGGCATACTGCGACTGGATGCCCTGACGGTTGATGTCGGCCGAGCGACGGGCCTGCATGAGGGCGGTTTTGATGGAGTTCTGGAGTTCCTCGATGGTGGCCGTGAGCGTCTGCACCTGCGGCGCCTGCTCACTGGCAGCCTTCAACAGGCGGTTACGATCCTGAACCGCCTGGTTGTAGCTGTTGATCAGGTTGGTAGAGGCCCCATCGGTGAGGCCGACATTGGAAGGAATGATCGCATACCGGTTCTTGGGGTTGTTGACAAACTCACGCAGGTAGTCGAGCATCTGGACCTGGGAGTTGGCCTCAGAGAGACGGGCAGAGAACTCGTTGGACATCTGCACGGACTGGGAGGCGTCAGCCAGGGAAGTCACGGCATTCTGCTGCTTGAACTTCTGGATCTCGCTCTCGGTGGATCCCAGCTCCTCGTTGATTTTGGCCATACGATCGTTGATGAACTCCTCGGTGCGCAGGGCGACCTCGTTCTTGTCGGCATTGGCCTGGCGGTTGTAGCAGACATTCAACTGGCGCAACACATCCATGCCACGACGATAGTTCTTGTCCTTGAGTGTGAGCTGGGCAATAGAAGTGAGCTTGGAAGTGGGAGCAATGGTGAGTTGATCCAAATATTCTGTTGCCACCTGCATGGGTGGACGGACTGTGACGAGATAGGTTTTATCATCAAACTCACGGTTGCCGTTCTTCGTCATGGTGATGATACCCAACGGGGTCTTGAATGTCGTCGGCAGGGTATCAGCCTTGTGGATGAAAGCCTTGAGTTCGTCTTTATTTTCCATGGCAGAACCTTCCACAATATATTTATTATTCTCGCGCCAGACCTTCATCTTCAGCCACTGGGTCTTTTCCAGGAGATTGAAGTCAAGGGAATCGAGGTGCTGCGGATCGAGGTCAATGTTGACAGGCTGACTCTGATAGGCTATTCCATCTATCACACGTCCTTCTTTACGATATTCGGTGTAGAGTTTGAGATCCTTGACCACATCACGGAGCAGCACGCGCGACTTAAGCACCTCCACCTCGTTGTCGATACCAGTGGAGTTGGTCAGGAAGCCGAGGTCTTCGACGCCAGCCAGCATCTGGCTGGCAGTATTTTTCTTCTTGTTCTCATCTTTGATCAGCATACGGGCAGAGACTTCATAGACAGGCTCTGCATAGCGGAGGTAGATGAGGGCTAGGCAGAAGCAGATAATCAGTGACAGGAGGAACCACTGCCAATGGAGCACCAGAGCCGCGTAGATGGTCTGGAAATCAAGGCGGCTCTTTTCACCTTCTGAGGATTCTTCGATCAACTCTTCGAGTTCATCGATGTTGATTTTCTTTTCTTTCATTTTGGAGTGAACTTATAAAGATATACATTAATTTTATTCAAGTAATTTATTTAAAACACGGATTTTACGGATTTTTTTACTTTTTTACCTTTTTACCTTTAAATGAGTTGGAGGTACGAGGGAGGGAGGTGGGTGATGGCGACGGCGGCGACGCCCTTGACGAGGACGACGACGACACGATCCTTCTTGATACGCTTGATGACACCCTCCGCCCCGGTGAAGTTGCCGTCGATGACACGGACCCGCTGGGATACCTTGTCGAGGAAGTCGGTGTACTTCAGGTAGACCAGATCGTCACTCATGACCGACGTGACCCGGATGAAGTTGTCCATCTGGACATCGGGGACCACGATGATCTCCGAACGGTCGGAGACCACTGAGGGCCGGTGGATCATATACTGCATGGCGGTGCAGGCCTTGTTGAACATCTTCAGACGCGTGATCTCCTGCTGGGACTCATGGACGAAGATGAGGTTGTGGATGGCGGGCACCAGTTCGCGACGCTTCTCTCCGTCACGCTCTACCTGCTTGCTGACCATGGGAAGGTAGTTCTCGACCTTCAGGCGGTCGAGCTCGGACTTCACCTTGAGTTCACTGCCGTAGGTGCAGTACATGGGATACCAGTTCATAAACTTTGAACTTTGAGCTTTGAGCTTTGAACTTTAACTTTTGAGCTTTGAACTTTGAGCTTTGAGCTTTGAACTTTGAGCTTTGAGCTTTGAACTTTGAGCTTTGAGCTTTGAACTTTAACTTTGAGCACTAAAGAGAGTGCTTGTGTCAGAGACACAAGAGACACTCTTAAGGCGGTAAACTGTTTGCTATCCATACTCAGCACTTCCCAGCAACATTTCTGTCAAGCAGCGATTAAATTGTGGTGATATTTCTTGCTCACGTCAATAAATCGGGTGCAAAGGTACGCAAAATTCAGCAAACTCACAAATAAAAAGAACTTTATTTTATAATATGTGATAAAATAGTTGAAAAGCCTTGGCGGTTTCAGATTTATTTTGTATCTTTGTCGCCAAATCGTTTAAACCCTAAAAACAATGAAGAAAATATTCTTAATTGCGACCATCGCACTGGCTTTTGCTACGACAGCAACAGCCCAACAGACAGTAAAGGCTACCATCCATGCTGACCAGGCGGGAGCCAAGATCAACCGTGAGATCTACGGACAGTTCTCAGAACACCTCGGCTCGTGTATCTATGGCGGACTCTGGGTGGGCGAAGACTCACAGATCCCCAACATCAACGGCTACCGCAAGGATGTGTTCGAGGCGCTGAAGGCGCTGAAGATCCCCGTGATGCGCTGGCCGGGAGGATGCTTTGCCGACGACTACCACTGGATGGACGGTATCGGTCCGAAGAAAGACCGTCCGTCGCTGCGTAACAACAACTGGGGCGGCACCATCGAGGACAACTCATTCGGTACCCACGAGTTCCTGAACCTCTGCGAGATGCTTGGCTGCGAACCGTATATCAGCGGAAACGTTGGATCAGGCACGGTGAAGGAGATGGCCCAGTGGGTGGAGTATATGACGAGCGACGGCGACACCCCGATGGCCCGTCTGCGTCGTGCCAACGGCCGTGACAAGGCCTGGAAGGTGAAGTACTTCGGTATCGGCAACGAGGCCTGGGGCTGTGGCGGAAACATGACACCCGAATACTACTCGAACGAGTTCCGCAAGTTCAACACCTACCTGCGTGACCAGCCCGGTAACCGTCTCTATCGCATCGCCTCTGGTGCTTCGGACTACGATTACGACTGGACGACGGTGCTGATGAAGAACATCGGCCGTCAGATGCAGGGCATCTCCTTACATTATTATACTTGCACGGGCTGGAGCGGCTCGAAAGGCTCAGCCACAAAGTTCAGCACAGACCAATATTACTGGGCTTTAGGCAAGTGTACGGAGATTGAGGAAGTCATCCAAAAGCACAAGGCCATCATGGACAAGGAAGATCCAGATGGCAAGATCGGTCTGCTCGTCGACGAGTGGGGCACATGGTGGGACGAGGAGCCTGGCACCATCGCAGGACACCTCTACCAGCAGAACGCCCTCCGCGATGCCTTCGTGGCTGCACTGAGCCTGAACATCTTCCATAAGTACACCGACCGTGTGAAGATGGCGAACATCGCACAGGTGGTGAATGTGCTGCAGTCGATGATCCTCACCGACCAGGAAGGCACGGGACACATGGTGCTCACACCGACCTACCACGTGTTTGAGATGTACACCCCGTTCCAAGAGGCTACCTATCTCCCACTCGACCTCGAGACCGAAGTAATGGCCGTGAGCAAGGCGTACTTCAAGGAGAAGGCCAACGCCAAGGATGCCGGCTATCGCCCCTGCCCGATGCTCTCTGCCTCAGCTGCCAAGACCCAGGACGGCTCAATCGTACTCGCCATTACCAACGTCAGCCTCGACAAGGATCAGACCATCGACTTCAACTTCGCAGGCTTTAACGCCAAGCAGGTCTCTGGCCGCATCCTCACCTCTAAGAATGTTTCAGATTACAACAACTTTGACAACCCGGACAATGTTAAGCCTACGGCTTTCAAAGGTGCGGAAATGAAGAAGGGCGTGGTGACGGTGAAGGTTCCCGCCAAGTCGATTGTGGTACTGAACATTAAGTGATGATTTTTAAGAACACGAATTACCACAAATAACCACGAATTATCATGAATTATTTTTTCTGTTTTCTCTTGGCACTGCTTTTGACGGGATGTCAAACGGGTGGAGAGAGAAAAGAGATGATGTGGATGGTGCAGTCGTCTGATAAGGTGACTGCGACAGGCGACATCCTGTCCACTCCTGCTGCCCAGACAGATGGATGGATCCAGGCAAAAGCACCTTCAACCATCATGGGAGTATTAACCGATAATGGCATTGAGAAAGAAGCACTTACGGCTGACGACTATTCCAAGATCGACAAGACACAGTTTGATAAGAGCTGGTGGTATCGGACTACTTTCAACCTACCGGCATTGAAGGAGGGCGAACACGTGTTGCTCGACTTCGACGGCATCAGTTATCGGGCGAATGTATGGCTCAACGGCCAGCAGATTGCCAACAGTCAGGAGATGGTCGGGGCATTCAGAAAGTTTGAGTTTGACGTAACCAAAGAAATTGACAAGGAAAACGTGCTCGCTGTCGAGGTCTTCAGAGCCCAGCCCGGAGAACCCAACATCGGTTTTGTGGATTGGAACCCGCGTCCTGCTGATGAGAGCATGGGCATCTATCGCGAGGTTAGGGTGAAGACCTGTGGCAACGTGGCGGTATCCCATTCCGCTGTCCGTTCGAGAGTCAATACGGAAACACTTGATGAAGCCTGGCTCACAGTAGTCACCGAACTGAAGAACCTCTCAGACCAGACGGTGGAAGGCGTTGTCAAAGGCACTGCAGACGGTCAGCCGTTCAGTTGTCCCGTGACCCTGGCGGCTGGTGAGAAGCGTCGCTTCACCCTCCCCTCAGAGATCCATATCGACCATCCGCGCCTGTGGTGGTGCCTCCACATGGGCAAGCCCGAACTCTGTGATTTGCACATTGAATTTGTGCAAACAATGGATAATGGTGTGTCGGACAGTGAGGACGTGAAATTCGGTATCCGCGAGGTGAAGAGTTACCTGACCGACGAGGGGTATCGCGGCTTTATGCTGAACGGCAAGAAGGTGCTTCTAAGAGGTGCCGGCTGGACGGACGATATCTATCTGCGGGACTCCCCAGAGCGCAATCGCCTACAATTAGAATATGTACGCGATATGAATATGAACACCGTCCGACTGGAAGGCTTCTGGGGAACCTCACAGAGTCTCTATGACCTCTGTGACGAACTGGGACTGCTGATTCTCGTGGGCTGGAGCTGTCACTGGGAGTGGGAAAGCTATCTTGGTTCTCCCACGGAGGAGCCTTACGGCGGTATCATCAGTCCGGAGAATATCGCCCTTGTCGCCAAGTCGTTCGAGGATCAGGTGATGTGGTTGCGCTATCATCCGTCGATCATCGGTTGGTTCGTGGGCAGCGACAGGATCCCCAAACCCGAACTGGAGAAGCAGTATCAGCAGTTCCTCAGCCAGGAGGACGACCGCGATTATATCATCTCTGCCAAGAACCTGGAGAGTGAGATCTCAGGATGGTCTGGCACGAAGATGGCTGGTCCCTACGAGTATGTAGGGCCGTCGTACTGGTATCTGCCAGAGGCTCCCGGTGGAGCCTTCGGTTTCAACACCGAGACAGGCATCGGTGCCCAACTGCCTGTGAAGGAGTCGTTGCAGAAGATGCTGGGCCAGCAACTCTTCCCCATCGACAGCCGCTGGAATATCCTCTGCACCGCCTCGAGTTCGGAGATGAACTCGTTAGGGAAGCTGAATGAGGTGATCCAACAGCGTTTTGGCGAGGCGAAGGATATCAACGAATATCTCTACAGGGCCGACATGCTGAATTACGAGAGTACCAAGGCGATGTTCGAGAGTTTCCGTGTGCGCTGGCCCCATACCACCGGCATCGTCCAGTGGATGCTCAACAGTGCACGTCCAAGCATCTACTGGCAGCTCTACGACTACTACATGCAGCCCAATGCCGCCTACTATGGCGTGAAGAAGGCCAACGCCCCAGTGCAGTTGATCTACGACTATCATACCAAGGCCGTTTATGCTGTCAACGAGACACTGGAGCCTGTCAGTTTCAAGGCATCGATGAAGCTGGTAAAAGGCAATCAGAGCATAGACAAGTCCGTGATCAGACCCCCTCTGACTCCCCCTACTCAGGGGGAGAAAAAGTTACTCCAAGCGCTTCCAGGGGCGGTGGTCAAGGTGTTTGACGTCGATATTAAGGATGCAGCTACAGCTTTTTTGTTCCTTAAACTGACGGATGAGAAGGGGAATGAGATAGCGAGGAATGAGTATTTCATAGTGGACGAGAAAGACACCTACAACTGGGCAAAGACCAATTGGGTGCATACACCTATTATTAAATATGCATCGTATGCGATGCTCGACAACCTCAGTACCAAGTCCTGCGAGTTGTCTGTCAAACCTTCTTCAGAGGGACTTTACGAAGCAACGGTCAGCAATCCCTCAGACAAGGTGGCCTTTATGGTTCGTCTGACGGCCAAGGATCAGAACGGTGAACTCATCTGTCCTGCCTATTGGTCTGACAACTACCTGACATTGGCACCTGGTGAATCGCGTACAGTGACCTGCCGGATGCCGTCATTGGCTGCTGAGACAACGGTTAATATTCAGTTATCTGAGTAATTTAACTTTGTTTAGAAATAAATATTCCGAAACATGCGACTGTTTCGGAATATTTTAGTAACTTTGCAGCGTTTTATACAATTAATTATTCATTATGAACGACAACAAAGTTATGAACATGGCAGCGGATAACATCCGTATCCTCGCTGCTTCGATGGTTGAAAAGGCTAAGTCTGGTCATCCAGGCGGTGCCATGGGTGGTGCAGACTTCATTAACACCCTGTACAGTGAGTTCTTAGTGTATGACCCCGAGAATCCCGCATGGGAGGGTCGCGACCGTTTCTTCCTCGATCCTGGTCACATGGCTCCAATGCTGTACAGCCAGCTCTGCCTTATCGGCAAGTACACACTCGAGGACCTGAAGAACCTGCGTCAGTGGGGTTCAGTAACTCCTGGTCACCCCGAGCGCGAGATTGAGCGCGGCATCGAGAACACCTCTGGTCCTCTCGGTCAGGGTCACTGCTTCGCTGTAGGTGCTGCCATCGCTGCAAAGTTCCTGAAGGCTCGTCTGGGTAACGTGATGAACCAGACCATCTACGCATACATCTCTGATGGTGGCGTACAGGAGGAGATCTCCCAGGGTGCTGGCCGTATTGCCGGTAACCTCGGTCTCGACAACCTCATCATGTTCTACGACGCCAACGATATCCAGCTCTCTACCAAGACTGAGGTGGTGACCTGTGAGGATACAGCCAAGAAGTACGAGGCTTGGGGCTGGTATGTTCAGAAGATCGACGGTAACAATGTGGATCAGATCCGTGAGGCCATCAAGAAGGCTCAGGCAGAGAAGGAGCGTCCTTCACTGATCATTGGTCACTGTGTGATGGGTAAGGGTGCCAAGAAGGCTGACGGCTCTTCTTACGAGAGCAACTGTGCTACTCATGGTGCTCCTCTCGGAGGCGATGCTTACATCAACACGATGAAGAACCTGGGTGCTGATCCTGAGAATCCGTTCCAGATCTTCCCCGAGGTTCAGGAACTCTATGCCAAGCGTGCTGAGGAACTGAAGAAGATCTGCGCTGAGCGCTATGCTGAGAAGGCTGAGTGGGCCAAGGGTCATCCCGTACAGGCTAAGCAGCTCGAGGAGTGGTTCAGCGGCAAGGCTCCGAAGATCGACTGGAGCAAGGTGGAACAGAAGGCTGGCAGCGCTACTCGTAGTGCAAGTGCAGCTGTTCTGGGTCAGCTGGCTGAGCAGGTGCCCAACATGATTTGTGCTTCTGCAGACCTGTCGAACTCCGACAACACCAACGGCTTCCTGAAGAAGACTCACGATCTCGTTCGTGGCGACTTCAGCGGTGCATTCTTCGAGGCTGGTGTGGCTGAGCTCACCATGGCTTGCTGCTGTATCGGTATGGCTCTGCACGGTGGCGTTATCCCCGCTTGCGGTACCTTCTTCGTATTCTCTGACTACATGAAGCCCGCTGTTCGTATGGCTGCCCTGATGGAGCTGCCCGTGAAGTTCATCTGGACGCACGATGCATTCCGCGTTGGTGAGGATGGTCCTACCCACGAGCCTGTTGAGCAGGAGGCACAGATCCGTCTGATGGAGAAGCTGAAGAACCACCACGGCAAGAACTCTGTATTGGTAGTTCGTCCTGCTGATGCCGAGGAGACCACCGTTTGCTGGCGCATGGCTATGGAGAACATCGACACCCCGACTGCTCTTATCTTCTCTCGTCAGAACATCGAGATGCTGCCCGAGGGCAACGACTACAGCCAGGCTACCAAGGGTGCTTACATCGTTGCTGGTTCCGATGAGGACTACGATGTGATCCTGCTCGCTTCCGGTTCTGAGGTTTCTACCCTGGAGGCTGGTGCCAAGCTGCTGGCTGCCGACGGCATCAAGACACGTATCGTCAGTGTTCCTTCTGAGGGTCTGTTCCGCAGCCAGCCAAAGGAGTATCAGCAGGCTGTCCTGCCCGCAGGCAAGAAGAAGTTCGGTCTGACCGCTGGTCTGCCCGTAAACCTCGAGGGTCTGGTAGGTGCCGACGGTACCGTCTGGGGGCTTGAGAGCTTCGGCTTCTCTGCTCCTTACAAGGTACTCGACGAGAAGCTCGGCTTCACCGGACAGAACGTCTACGAGCAGGTAAAGAAATTATTAGCATAAGGGAATGGAAACGAATGTGAATAATGCGAATAATTTAATCCACGAATAAAAATAATAATTATAAATATTAGTGGCCAAAATTATTCATATTATTCAAATTCGTTTCCTTAAAAATAAGAACTATGGAAGTAAAGACAGTTGGTGTGGCGTGCGACCACGCAGGCTACCCATTAAAGAAGTTCGTACTCGAGTATCTCGAGGAGAAGGGCTACCCCTATAAGGACTACGGTACATGGAGTGACGCCTCTGTAGACTACCCCGACTTCGGTCATGCCCTCGCTGAGGGTATTGAGAGCGGTGAGGTCTATCCCGGTATCGCCATCTGCGGTAGTGGTGAGGGTATCAGCATCACCCTGAACAAGCACCAGCAGGTGCGTGCCGGTCTGTGCTGGATCCCAGAGATCGCTCATCTTATCCGTCAGCACAACGATGCCAACGTACTTGTGATGCCCGGTCGTTTCATCGACAACAACATGGCCCGCAAGATCATGGATGAGTTCTTCACTGCCACCTTCGAAGGCGGCCGTCATCAGAAGCGTGTAGATAAAATCCCTTGTAAATAAAAGGAAATCCCCCGCAGTTGCGGGGGATTTCCTTTTATTTTGCCTCGAAGGCGTTTACCCACTCACGGATTGGTTCCACCGCCTCACCATGCTCCGGATAATAACGGAGCATCACTGTCACCACACGACTGGAATCCACGTCAATCACTTTTCCATAATATTCCCATTTCTCCTCTGCACCAGCAAGGATACTGTAGTTATCGCCAACATCCACAAGGTCGGCACCCATACCCATCATCTGCTGTCCAGCACTATAATTCATCCCATTGAGGGAGTCTACAATCACAGAGATGGACACATCCTCGGCCACGAAGAGTTCTTGACAGGTTTCTGTGGGCAGTTCCTGGTGATAGAGGAACGACGGGTAGTTGATGTCCATACCGAGTTTGTCACTATGATAGCGGGTCAGATCCCACTGTCCCATACGGATCATCAGACTGTCGTCGCTCGTCAGTTCCGAGGTATAAGCCTTTGGCTGCGGGGTATTTCCGCAGGATGCCAACAGCGTCAGTCCAAAGAGAGCAAATAATAGTTTCTTCATATCTTGTTGTATTTATAAATCGTACTTGTTCTTCCGTTTGTCGGCCTTCCGGGGTTGGGAGGGATGGAAGCCCATGTGTGGTGACTTCACCCCCTGATAACCCGCATGACGCTGGCGGATCTTCGAGACATAGTCGACAGTCTCAGAGCCTCGCATATAACCATTCTTCACGATAGGATCGTTATAATAGCGGGGGTTGGCGAGCTTCAGGACATAGGCAGAGACCTCCGCCCAGCGATGGGGATTCTTGCCGTCTCGCTTAGCCAGTGCCATCGCGTCGCGGATATGATGCGAACCACCGTTATAACTGGCCAAAACAAAGTTTGTACGTTCATAGTTGTCGCGGATGTCAGAGAATGTCCGTTGCAGTTCTGCGATGTATTTGGCTGCCGCAGCAATATTGCTCTCCGGATCATAGAGACGATCACGGGCAAGTCCGAGGTGATCGGCCGTTCCCGGCATGATCTGCATCAGACCCTTCGCACCGGCAAAAGAGACGGCCTTCGGGTCGAAGGTGGACTCTTGATAACACTGTGCCGCCATCAACCGCCAATCCCAACGGATGTCCCGGCTGTAGGTCATGAAGAGGTGGTCGTAATGGGAGATGATGCCGCCTTTCTTGTCGAGCATCGGTGAGAAGATGCGACGTTTCACTTTCTTGACCGTGAGTAGTTCATGTTCCTGCTGGCGCGCCTCATCGACACGGGAGGGACTGTTCCAACGTTCGAGCACCTCTGCCAGTTCCGGTTTCTCATTGCCCGCATCGATATGTCCAGGCGTACCCCAGGCAATCAGGTCGGCATCGCCTGAAGCCTGTCGCTTGGCCAGTTCTGCACTGTCACGACATACTTCCACCCGCAGTCTCACACCCAGCGAGTCTGCGAAATGCTGACAGATGAGATATTGCGTACCGAGTTGACGACCGTGATAATCATAATAGGTATCAGGACCATTGAGTGTCGCCATGATCAGTTCGCCGCTGGTCTGGATGCCTGCCAGGTCGAACTCATCGACGACATTGGCAGAATCAAGCACAGAACCATAGGGCGTGACCACCCGTTCCTGCTTCTGCACGCAGGAGACAAGGAGCACGAACACCCCTAATAAAAGCGCATATTTATTCAAAAACAGCTTCATTCTATTGACTAAGCCCATAAAATCGCTGCAAAGGTACTAATTTTTAAACACGGATGACACGGATTTCACGGATTTTTTGTAATTTTGCACGCGAATTTGCAAATTTAGAGACTTACAAAGACAAAGATGTTAAGAATTGCAGTACAATCCAAAGGACGGCTGTTCGATGATACGATGAACCTGTTGTCGGAAGCCGACATCAAGGTGAGTGCCACGAAGCGCACGCTGCTGGTGCAGTCGTCCAACTTCCCCCTCGAGGTGCTTTACCTCCGTGATGATGACATTCCCCAGAGTGTGGCCTCAGGTGTGGCCGACATTGGTGTGGTGGGCGAAAACGAGTTCGTTGAGCGTGGTGAGGATGCGGAGATCATCTCCCGCCTCGGCTTCTCAAAGTGCCGTCTGTCGCTGGCCATCCCCAAAGAGATAGACTACAAGGGTGTCGAGTGGTTCGACGGCAAGAAGATTGCCACCTCCTACCCCAACATCCTCCGTCAATTCCTTGACAAGCATGGCATCCATGCAGAGATTCACGTCATCACCGGTTCGGTGGAGATCAGCCCGGGCATCGGACTGGCCGATGGTATCTTCGATATCGTCTCCTCTGGTTCGACCCTCGTGAGCAATAACCTCCGTGAGGTGGAGGTCGTGATGCAGAGCGAGGCCCTGCTCATCGGCAACAAGGAACTGACTGCTGAGAAGCGTGAGATCCTGGAGCAGATGCTCTTCCGTTTCAAGGCCGTGAAGGATGCTGAGGATAAGAAATATGTACGCATGAACGCCCCGAAGGCGCGTCTGCAGGAGATTATCGACGTGTTGCCGGGTCTGAAGAGTCCGACAATCATCCCTCTGGCAGACGATGAGTGGTGCTCTGTGCATACGGTACTCGACCAGAAGCAGTTCTGGGAGATCATCGGGAAGTTGAAGGAGATGGGTGCCCAGGGCATCCTGGTTACGCCTATCGAGAAGATGATTATTTAAAGGTAAAAAAGTAAAAAGGTAAAAAGGTAAAAAAGTGAATATCATCAGATATCCGGAGAGGAGCGAGTGGGCGAAGATCGTGGAGCGACCGCACCTCGATGTGTCGAAGCTGAACGATATGGTGGCTGCCGTGCTGGCAGACATCAGGAAACGTGGTGACGATGCCGTGAAAGGCTATGAACTGAAGTTCGACCATGTAGACCTTCCGACACTTGCCGTCTCTGAACAGGAGATGGAAGAGGCCGAGCGACTGGTCAGTGCCGAACTGAAGGCTGCCATCCAACTCGCCCATTATAACATCCACGCTTTCCACGAGGCCCAGCAGTTCAAGGGCAAGAAGGTGGAGACGCAGCCGGGTGTCACCTGTTGGCAGAAGAGTATCGCCATCGAGAAGGTGGGACTCTATATCCCCGGTGGTACCGCTCCCCTCTTCTCTACCGTGCTGATGCTCGCCACACCCGCCAAGATCGCAGGTTGTCAGGAGATTGTGCTCTGTACGCCTCCGGGACGTGACGGGAAGGTGAATCCCGCCATTCTTGTGGCTGCCCGTATCGCTGGCGTCAGCAAGATCTTCAAGGCCGGTGGTGTTCAGGCTATCGGAGCCATGGCCTACGGTACGGAGTCTGTGCCCAAGGTGTATAAGATCTTCGGTCCCGGCAACCAGTATGTGATGGCCGCCAAGCAACAGGTGAGCCTGCATGATGTCGCTATCGACATGCCTGCAGGACCGTCAGAGGTCTGTGTCATTGCCGACGAGAAGGCGAACATCGAGTTCGTGGCTGCCGACCTGCTGTCACAGGCAGAACACGGCATCGACTCTCAGGTGCTGCTTATCACCACTTCCGAACAGGTGATCCTCGACGTTCAGGCAGAGGTGAACCGACAGTTAGACCTGCTCCCCCGCAAGGAGATGGCACAGAAGGCGCTGGAGAACAGTACGCTGGTACTCGTCAAGGACCAAAAGGAGGCCATTGCCCTCTCGAATGCCTACGCTCCTGAGCATCTGATCATTCAGACCAAGGACTACGAGAAACTCGCCCAGCAGGTGGTCAATGCCGGCAGTGTGTTCCTCGGTGAGTATGCCTGTGAGAGTGCCGGTGACTATGCCAGTGGCACCAACCACACCCTGCCCACTCACGGCTATGCCACTGCCTACAACGGTGTGAACCTCGACAGTTACTGTCGGAAGGTCACCTTCCAGCACCTGACGGCAGAAGGAATCCAGAGCATCGGTCATGCCGTAGAGCTGATGGCTGAGGCCGAACAGCTCGATGCCCATAAGAACGCTATGACAGTTCGTCTGAAATCCCTATAATCCCTAATCACCCTACTTCACCCTAATCACCCTACTTCACCCTAATCACCCTAAAAGATGAAGCCCTTAGAAGAACTGACCCGCAAGAATATCTGGTCGCTGGCGCCATACAGCAGCGCTCGCAATGAGTATGCAGGTCGCGAGGCCCGCGTGTTTCTCGATGCTAACGAGAATCCTTATAATGCGCCATTCAACCGCTACCCTGATCCGCTGCAGTTAGAACTGAAGGCTGCTCTCTCGAAGGTGAAGGGTGTGCCGGCTGAAAATATCTTCCTCGGCAATGGCAGTGACGAGGCCATCGACCTGCCTTACCGTTGTTTCTGTGACCCTGGCAAGGACAATGTCGTTGCCATCGAGCCCACCTACGGTATGTATAAGGTCTGTGCTGACATCAACGATGTTGAGTATCGTCCGGTATTACTGGATGAAAACTACCAGTTTACTGCCGACCGTCTGCTCGCTGCCACTGATGCCCACACGAAACTCATCTGGCTCTGCACCCCCAACAACCCCACAGGCAACTGCCTGAAGCGCGAAGAGGTGGTGAAGGTGATTGAGCAGTTCGAGGGTCTGGTCATCGTCGACGAGGCTTATAGCGACTTCTCGTCTCAGCCGACCTTCCGTGCAGAGTTGTCGAAATACCCCAACCTCATCGTCCTCAATACGATGTCGAAGGCCTGGGGATGTGCAGCCATCCGTCTGGGTATGGCCTTTGCCTCAACAGAGATCATTGGTCTGTTTAATAAGGTGAAATATCCCTATAACGTCAATCTGCTGACTCAAAAGCAGGCCTTGGAGGCCCTGAAAGATCCCTTCGAGGTGGACAACTGGGTGAAGGTGCTCTTACAAGAACGCACCCGTATGGTCGATGCCTTCGAACTGTTGCCTATCTGCGAAAAGGTTTATCCGACGGATGCCAACTTCTTCCTAGCAAAAATGACTGATGCACCTGCCATCTACAACTATCTGGTGGATAAGGGCATCATCGTCCGCAACCGTCATCGCGTGCAACTCTGTCAGAACTGTCTGCGTATCACCATCGGAACCAAAACGGAGAACAGCGAACTCATCGCTGCCCTCCGTCAATTCTAATCACTTCTCCCCCTAAGTTAGGGGGAGTTAGAGGGGGTCTGAAGAAGCATAAATTGTTCCATTGTTCAGACCACCCCTAACCCCTCCTGACTCAGGAGGGGAAGAAGTTACTTAACCTTTCTGGCCAGTTTCTCGGCCTTAGCCTGAGCCTTCTGAGCCTTGGCCTGAGCCTTGGCAGCCTTGGCCTGAGCCTCCGGTGTGCCTTCGCGAGAAGCCTTCTCGGTAGCCTCCTGGGCCTTCTTCATAGCCTTCTCGGCATCCTTCCTGGCGTCCTCGGCTTTTTCTCTGGCCTTCTTACGCTTCTTGGCTTCCTTCTCAGCCTTCTTAGCCTTCTTCTCAGCCTTCTCCTGAGCCTTCTGGGCCTTACGGGCTTCCTTCTCTGCCTTGGCAGCAGCGGCGGGATCAACCTGCGAAGCAGTGGTGATCACATCCTGAGCCTGAACTGTACTTGTAGGCAGCATACCGGCCATCAGAGCCAGAGCCACCGTCATAATCATCTTCTTCATAAGTCTTATAATTTTAATAGTTAAAAGGGAGCCCTTCCGAGCTCCCTTTGATAATATATCGGGAAATTACTCCTCTACAGCAGCCTGGGCGGCAGCGAGACGTGCGATGGGCACACGGAACGGAGAGCAAGATGCGTAGTTCATGCCAATCTTAGCGCAGAACTTCACAGAGCTGGGCTCACCACCATGCTCACCACAGATACCGCAACGGAGGTCAGGACGTACCTCACGGCCTTCCTTCACAGCGAACTTGATGAGACGGCCAACACCCTTCTGGTCGAGTACCTGGAACGGGTCTACCTTCAGAATCTTCTTGTCGAGGTATACAGGCAGGAACGAAGCAATATCGTCGCGGCTGTAACCAAAGGTCATCTGCGTCAGGTCGTTGGTACCGAATGAGAAGTACTGAGCCTCCTCAGCGATACGGTCAGCGGTCAGAGCAGCACGAGGAATCTCAATCATCGTACCAATCTCGAACTTTACCTCCATGCCATACTCGTTGAACACTTCCTTAGCGGCGTACTGGATCACTTCCTTCTGCTGCTTCAGCTCGTAGAGCGTACCAATCAGCGGAACCATGATCTCTGGCATCGGGTTCTTACCCTCCTTCTTCAGCTCGCAAGCAGCAGAGAGGATAGCCTTGGTCTGCATAGCGGTGATTTCGGGGAAGGTGATGCCCAGACGGCAACCACGGTGACCCAGCATTGGGTTGTTCTCAGCGAGAGAAGCGACGCGGCGCTGGATCGTCTCGAGCGATACGCCCATCTCCTTGGCCATCGTCTCCTGACCAGCCAGATCGTGGGGAACGAACTCGTGCAAGGGAGGATCGAGCAGACGGATGTTCACGGGCAGACCGTCCATAGCCTCGAGGATGCCCTTGAAGTCGGCCTTCTGGTAAGGCAGCAGCTTGGCAAGAGCCTTCTCACGTCCAGCAACGCTGTCGGCGAGAATCATCTCACGCATAGCAATGATCTTCTTATCGTCGAAAAACATGTGCTCGGTACGGGTCAGACCGATACCCTTGGCACCGAAGTTGCGAGCTACCTGTGCATCGTGAGGCGTATCAGCATTGGTACGAACCTGCAGCTTGGTGTACTTGTCGCAGAGGTCCATCAGCTCCTTGAAGTCACCAGAGAGCTCAGCAGCCTTGGTGGGAACCTCGCCAGCGTAAACCTGACCAGTGGTACCATTCAGAGAGATGTAGTCACCCTCCTTATATACTACGCCGTCAATCTCGACAGTCTTGTCCTTATAGCTTACGTTCAGAGCACCTACACCTGATACGCAGCACTTACCCATACCACGGGCAACCACAGCAGCGTGAGAGGTCATACCACCACGAGCGGTCAGGATACCCTCGGCAGAAGCCATACCAGCCAGATCCTCAGGAGAAGTCTCGATACGAACGAGCACTACCTTGTGACCATCATTGTGCCATGCCTCTGCGTCGTCAGCGTGGAATACAATCTGACCACAAGCAGCACCAGGAGATGCGGGCAGACCCTGAGCAATCACCTTAGCCTGAGAAAGGGCCTTCTTATCGAATACGGGGTGCAGCAGCTCGTCGAGCTTCTGAGGCTCGCAACGCATGATGGCGGTCTTCTCGTCGATCATACCCTCGTGGAGCAGGTCGATAGCGATCTTCACCATGGCAGCACCTGTACGCTTACCGTTACGTGTCTGGAGGAACCAGAGCTTGCCCTCCTGAACGGTGAACTCCATATCCTGCATATCGTGGTAGTGGTTCTCCAGGTTCTCCTGAATCTGGTTCAGCTGAGCATAAGTCTCAGGCATAGCCTCCTCCATTGAAGGATACTTGGCTACGCGCTCCTCCTCAGAGATACCAGCGCGCTCAGCCCAGCGCTGAGAGCCGATCTTAGTGATCTGCTGCGGGGTACGGATACCAGCCACAACGTCCTCACCCTGAGCGTTAACCAGATACTCACCGTTGAACAGGTTCTCACCATTAGCAGCATCACGGCTGAAGCAAACACCAGTAGCAGAGGTGTCACCCATGTTACCGAATACCATAGCCATTACGCTAACAGCTGTACCCCACTCGTCGGGGATACCTTCCATCTTACGATACAGGATAGCGCGCTCGTTCATCCAAGAACGGAACACAGCGCAGATAGCGCCCCAGAGCTGCTCGATAGGATCATCGGGGAAGTCCTTACCTGTGCGAGCCTTGATAGCCTCCTTGAACAGCTTCACCAGCTTCTTCAGCTCGTCTACGTTCAGGTCCTTATCCAGCTTCACGCCACGCTCTTCCTTCACCTTCTCGATAATCTCCTCAAACGGATCGATATCGGTCTTGTTAACGGGCTTCATCTCGAGCACCACGTCACCGTACATCTGTACGAAACGACGATAGCTGTCATATACGAAGTGAGGATTCTGGGTCTTATTCACCATACCCTCAGCCACCTCGTCGTTCAGACCGAGGTTCAGGATGGTATCCATCATACCAGGCATAGAAGCGCGGGCACCCGAACGTACAGACACGAGCAGGGGATTCTCCTTGTCGCCGAACTTAGAGTTCATCAGCACCTCAATGTGCTTCACAGCAGCCATCACGTCGTCGTTCAGCAGCTCCATGATCTTCTGCTGACCAACCTGATAATACTCGTTACAGCAATCAGTAGTGATTGTGAAACCTGGAGGAACGGGAACACCAAGCAGGTTCATCTCGGCAAGGTTAGCACCCTTACCACCGAGTTCCTCACGCATTTTTGCATTACCTTCGGCCTTACCATTACCGAAGAGGTAAACTCT
>JAEEGJ010009179.1_pt1 | contig 26689 bp, 20 predicted proteins | sample 8958761 | NCBI WGS metagenome assembly JAEEGJ01 (sample SAMN16246546, study PRJNA631951) | gut metagenome | biome: gut microbiome; feature: rumen; material: RS-attached | host: Bos | place: Iran: Karaj | collected 2018-10 | reverse complement strand
TAAATGCCGGCGGAAATATTGTAATCAATGGCGGCGCAGTTTATGCCTGCAGTTCAAAGAATGATGCAATTGATTCAAATGGCAAAAAAGGAATTACCATTAACGGCGGAGTTATTGTTGCAATTGGCGGTAATGGTGGTGAATGTGCCTTTGACTGTGATAATGCACCATTCACAATAAACGGCGGTTATGTCCTTGGACTTGGAGGAAGCAATTACACTGCTCCATCAGCCAGCGGAAAACAGACCACTCTGGTATTAGGAGGCTCAAGCTTTGGAAGTACAGACTCAAGCCTTGCAATAACAGATTCCAATGGAAAGGCAGTCTATGTTTACACTCTGCCAAATGCCAGCCGTGAACTCATGATTCTTTCAAGTCCAAATCTTAAGACAGGCACAAGCTATAATGTAAAGACAGGAACTACAGTAAAGACAGGCTCTGCCAGCCGCTTCCATAACCTTTACATAACAATGCCTTCTGTTAGCGGAGGAAGTGAAAGCCTGAGTGGTATTTCTACATCAAGCAGTAACACAGTTTACACAGATGCTAATGCCGGCCGCGGTGGTTTTGGCGGACGCGGAGCAAGAGCTGTCGGCGGCTTTGGCGGTGGCAGGGGTGGCAACTTCCGCAACGGCCAGCAGCCGGACGATATGTCTGAGCCCCCAGAGGGAATGAACTTTCAGCGAGGCGGAAAAGGAAAACTTAGATAAAAAAAGCCCGGCGAAAGCCGGGCCTCTTGTCACCCTGAACTTGTTTCAGGGTCTCTTCCAAATGAGATGCCGAAACAAGTTCGGCATGACACTATTTCTTAAGCAACTTAGCCAGATTCTTAGCAGTAAATCCAAGATACTCAGCAACCTTATTAGCTGGACCTGATGTACCGAATGTGTCGATGCAGAAGCAGTTCTCTTTTGAAGTGAACTGGAGCCATTCCATAGAAATGCCGGCTTCTGTACAAACAACGCGCTTTGTATCACCAATGATAGCGTCCTGCTTAGCCTTTGTAAGACCTTCGAACTTCTTCAAATCTGGAACAGATACAACGCGGATCTTCTTCTCAGGAACCATTTCAGCAGCCTGGAGAGCCATGTTAACTTCAGAACCGCTTGCAAGGATTGTAATATCAGGCTTAGCAGCTCCTTCTTTTACGATGTAAGCACCGTTTGCAGCCATGTTCTTCTTCCAAGACTTGTCGTCCTTAGCATAAACAGCAAGTGCCTGGCGTGTGAATGCCATACAAACAGGGTGATCTTTAGAAGCGTAAGCAATCTTCCAAGCTTCCATAGATTCTTCAGGGTCACCTGGGCGGATAGCCTGAACACCTGGAATAGCGCGGAGAGAAGTCATTGTTTCAATTGGCTGATGTGTTGGACCATCTTCACCTACGTAGATTGAGTCGTGTGTGAATACGTAGATTACAGGCTGCTTCATCAAAGAAACAACGCGGAGAGATGGGCGGAGGTAATCTGCGAATACGAGGAAGGTAGCACAGAATGGGCGGAGACCACCGTGGAGAGAAATACCTGCACAAACAGCAGACATTGCAAACTCGCGGATACCATACTCGATTGTACGACCGGCGCGGTTAGTTGGGCTGAAGGTTCCGTTATCAGTTGCCTTGAAGGCTGTCTTGTTTGGTCCCATAAGGTCTGCAGAACCACCAACAAGGTTAGCATAGCGGGCAGCAATTACGTTCAAAGCCTTTCCAGAAGCATCACGAGTAGCACAAGCATCGCCTACTTTGTAAGCAACATCTTTTACGCTTGCATCTGTTACAGCATCTGAGTGGTAAGCATCCCAAAGCTTCTTGAGTTCAGGATTTTCCTTTGCCCATGCAGCAAATTCAGCCTTCCAATCTGCTTCAGCCTTAGCAAATGCAGCCTTCTTATCTTCAAAATATTTCTTAGCTTCCGGTACAACATAGAAGTCCTGATCAACAGGAAGACCAAGCTTTTTCTTAGCAGCCTTAATTCCCTCTGCGCCAAGTGGAGCACCGTGAACATCAGCAGTTCCCTGCTTTGGAGCACCCTTACCGATTACAGACTTAAGCATAATCAAAGTAGGCTGATCCTTGCACTTCTTAGCTTCTTTTACGAGTTCTACGATGCCTTCAACATCGTACATGCTTCCCTTAAGAACCTGCCAGCCGTAAGCCTTATAGCGGGCTGCAATATTATCAGTGAAAGTAATATCAGTATTACCATCGATAGAAATCTTATTCTGGTCATAAAAAACGATTAACTTACCGAGCTTAAGATTACCAGCGAGAGAACAAGCTTCAGATGCAACACCTTCCTGAAGACAACCTTCTCCTACGAGAGAATAGGTGTAGTGATCAACAATCTTGTGTGCCTTTGTGTTGAATTTTGCAGCGAGCATCTGCTCTGCAATTGCCATACCAACAGCCATTGAAACGCCCTGTCCAAGTGGACCACCAGTACACTCAACACCATCAGTATCACCAAACTCAGGGTGACCAGGACACTTAGAACCAACCTGACGGAAGTTCTTAATATCGTCCATGCTTACCTTGTATCCAGCCAAGTGGAGGATAGAATAAAGAAGCATAGAACCGTGACCTGCAGAAAGAACGAAACGGTCTCTGTCTGCCCATTTTGAATCTGCAGGATTGTGCTTCATTACTTCGCCGTACAATACTGCGGCAGCTTCTGCTGCTCCGAGTGGAAGTCCAGGGTGTCCTGAATTTGCCTTCTGAATTGCGTCCATAGACAAGCTGCGGATTGAAAGTGCAACTGCCTCAACACCTTTCTTGTTCATAGTTTATAACTCCTGTTCAGTAAGGCAATCGGTTGCCTTACAATTAATATATTATTTTCAAAAAATAATCTGATTTAATCCAATTCTTTTATAATTGAAGAAAGCGTTGCTTCATCTGCGCGAGCCTCAAGAGCCTTCTTAAATTTTGAATCTCTAAAAAGAGCGGCAAGCGAAGAAAGAACTTTAAGATGAATCTGCGAATTGTGAGCAAGCAGGATGAACATAACAAATACTTCGCGCTCATCTGGCGCTTTCATATCAATAGGATTTTTAAGATAAACAACACAAATGCGCTGCTCGCTGGCATCGCGCATAATTGGAGCACGGGCATGAGGAAGAGCAATTCCATTACCAACTGCTGTGCTCAATACTGCCTCACGGTCACACAAAGCATTGTAAACTGTTTCAGAGGTCATACCGTCCGGTAAATCTATCATCTTACAAACCTTGGCATAAATTTCCTGAGGAGTGCTTCCTTCAACATTCTTAAAAACTCCGCCTCGGTGAATCAGCTGTGCCAAGTCAACTTCTACTTCATTTTCCATAATTTTTTATCTCCCTTACTTTACAATTTCAAAACCTTTCGAGCGGTTGCATTCCAAAGCAGAAAAAAGAGTTCCGCTTATATCTTCAAATGTTTCTTCCATTCCTTCCAGTGAAAGAGAAACATCATCTGCCGGAAACTGTGGTCTCATATAAACGTTCTCAACCTCTTCCAGCAAACGAACAGCATGACTGTACAACTGCGAAAGAATAACCAGCTCCTGCTGCGGGAAATTTTCTGCCGCAACACCCGATCCGCCAATCTCGCAAAACAATTCGCTTACTCTTGTAAACAGCCCAAGAATTCTTTTGCGCAGTTCCGCAATCGGATAATCAGAAAACTGATTATACATCTTTTCAAGTATATCATTACGCTTTTCTATATTCAATAATACAAGCCGACGCTCTGAAGAAGATATCATTCCCATGTTAGGAAAGATTTTTTTGATAACATCTTCAAAATCTTCAGAGACATCTTTTTTACCACGACGCTTGTCGTATATGCGGTCTTCAAGAATTGCATCAATAACCTTAGGTGTAAGGGTTAATGCCATATCGGTCAAAAGCATTCCCCGGTCCAGATCAAGACCATTCCACTTACCGGTATAAGGAACAGACTCTCCCTTTCTCCAGATTCTGGATTCTACCCCGTAAGGCTCAAAGCCAATCTTTGTCGTATGAGCAAGGAACTCTTCAATTGAACCACAGGCGCGGACACAAAGCTCCTCCTGATTTTCCAGAAACAAAAAGGAAAGCTGTTCTTCTATTGAAGAAGCCGGCCCGTGTCTGTCAAAGCTTTCCAGGAGTCCGTTTTCAAAATGCGTATACCATTCTTCGCGCTGGACCGCTTCATCAGAAATTACAAAATCAGAAAGGCCGCTTTTCTGCACCTTCATTTCTACAAGGCCTTCGCTCCAGCTGATTACCCGGCAAAGAATTCTGTCACCGTATTTAAAATCTTCGGCCCCGCTGATTTTATCAAGCGGCCAGGCAGTGAGGGTAATTTCCTGGGGCATTGAATACTGCACAGAGCTTAACGGCAGAGACTTATTGCTTTTATCATTAAAGATATAAGGAAGAATGTAACCCTCGCCGTAAAGGGCAAAGGTATCCATTGCAAGATTCATAGAAACGGTCTGCACCTGACTTTCTATTACTTTTCCTTGAGATAATATGGAAATACTGTCCGGCGGAACATCAGGATCTACAAAAGGCATGCAGCGGTGGCCAATTATGATAAAGCCCTTTTCAACCTCTTCGCGGCTAGGTTTAAAACTGAACCAGCGGCCTGTAAAAACGCCGGCCTTTGTAACAAATTCATTATTTACCAGAGAAAAAACATATTCTGAAATGTGAAGAATTTCCGAGGCATCGGCCTTTGTGATTTTTACACCATGTGACTTAAGATGTCTGTAGAATTCATCCGTTGTAAAAACATCAAGCTGTTCTGTTAAATATTCTTCTATAATATTATTCGTCTTAAAATCCACAAGGGCTATTTTAATCTAAAACAAAAAAACTGTAAATTAGTGCGGCTCTGACATTGTTGGACTTGAGCAACTGTGTCATTGTCGGGCTTGAACAACTGTGTCATTGTCGGGCTTGACCCGACAATCTTTAAATCCATATAATCAATCATATGAAACTCACCTTTCTGGGAACCGGCACAAGCCACGGAGTTCCTGTAATTGCCTGCGACTGTGCAGTTTGTAAATCTAAGGATCCTCATAATAAAAGAACCCGCAGCTCAGTTTTTATTGAAACTGAAGATAAGAAATATATTCTCATTGATATTGGCCCGGATTTTCATGAACAGGCTATCCGCGAAAATGTCCGTGCCTTAGACGCCCTGCTTCTTACCCACAGCCATGCAGACCATCTTTTTGGAATTGATGATTTGCGAAGCTTTTCCAGCGTAATGTCTGAACAGCCGGACAATCCTCAGAACGAAAAATATAAGAGGCCTCCAATTCCTATTTATACAAATCATACGGCGGCAGAACATCTTAAGTCCTGCTTTGGCTATCTTTTCAGCGAACATTCAGTTGGCGGCGGCCATGCAAAAATCCACCTGCAGGAAGTAAAGGCCGGCGTAAGCTTTAAAATCGGAAGTGCAGAAATTACCCCTGTTCCTCTTGTTCACGGTACTCTCGAAGCAACGGGCTGGCTTATTACGGAAAATAAAAAATCAATTGCGTATCTGACAGACTGCAGCTTTATAAGTGACCAGGCTATAGAACTGATGCACAGAAAAGCTGCTGACTGCGAGGGTGGTCAGCTGACCCATCTTATAATAGACGGGCTGCGTATAAAGGAACATCCGACACACTTTAACTTTTTACAGGCAATGGAAGCTTCGGCCAAAATCGGTGGCCGGCACATCTGGCTTACTCACCTTACCCACAACTCTTCTCATGAAGAAACTGCCTCTTATCTTGCGGAGCACCGCGCCGACTTCCCCGGCCTCGCCACTGCCCAGACTCTGCTCCCCGCCTACGACGGCCTTACATTATCAACGGTGGTTGAGTAGGCCGGAGGCCGTATCGAAACCACAAAAAAATACCCCGTCGGTCATTCCAACGGGGTTTTCGCGGTTCAAAAGCTAAACTTAGTTCTGAGCTACTTCTGCAGTCTTAGGAACTCTTACTTTCTTCTCAACGTATCCGCTGCTAAGACAGCTTGAGCAAACCTTAATTGTTCTAACTGTTCCGTTAGGAAGAACAGCCTTTACACTGTGAAGGTTTGGTCTCCATGTTCTGCGAGTATGGTTCATAGACTTACTTACTTTATTACCAGACATAACGCCCTTTCCGCAAACATCACACATTCTAGACATTTTCTTTATCCTTCCTTATATAAAAACAAATTTCCCACGCAAATTACAATAGTTTAGAAAGAATATACAAATTCAAAAAAAAAGTCAATTAGTGAAGATTGAAAATTCAAGAATTTGCAATTGACTGATAGTTATGCTATCATATGGGCAAACAGGCAGGCAGATATGAATATTTTTGAAAACATTAACAGACTCGCTGCTTACGGGCTAAAGACAGGTCTTATTCAAAAGGATGATTTAATTTTTGTAAAAAATCAGCTGCTGGCAATGCTGGAACTCGACGGCTTTGAAAACACAGACCAGGCCGCGGCCCTTCCGGAAGTCCAGGTTTCTGATTTAGAAGATATCCTCAAGGGCATTCTCGACTATGCCGTAGAAAAAAATCTTACAGGTGGAGACAGTATTGTCTACCGAGACCTTTTTGACACCAAACTGATGTCCGTGCTGGTAGACAGGCCTTCAAATATCAGGGCAAAGTTCAAGGACCTCTACGAGAAGTCTCCCAAAGAAGCAACAGACTGGTTTTACAAATTCAGTCAGGACACAGATTATATCCGCCGTTACAGAATCTGCCGCGATGTAAAGTGGCTGAGTAAAACAGAATACGGCGACATGGATATTACCATTAATCTTTCCAAGCCGGAAAAGGACCCTAAAGCAATTGCGGCCGCAAAAAATGCAAAGACAGTCGGCTACCCAAGCTGCCTGCTCTGCAAGGAAAACGAAGGCTATGCCGGTCGGGCAAATCATCCGGCCCGCGATAACCACAGAATCATTCCTCTGGAGCTTGCCGGCGAAGAGTGGGGCTTTCAGTATTCACCTTATGTTTACTACAACGAGCACTGTATTGTTTTTAATCAGGAACACTCACCTATGTGCATTTCAAGAAAAACCTTTGAAAGACTTCTTGATTTTGTTACAAAGTTCCCCCACTACACTCTGGGCAGCAATGCAGACCTCCCGATTGTAGGAGGTTCAATTCTTACTCATGACCACTTCCAGGGCGGTGCCTACGAGTTCCCTATGGCAAAGGCTCCGATTCTGAAGAAGGTAGAGATTAAGGGTTTTGAAGATGTAGATACAGGTATCATAAAATGGCCAATGTCTGTTCTGCGAGTAAAGTGTGCAGACAAGAAGCGCATAGTCGAGCTTGCAGACCATGTGCTGCAGGCCTGGCGTGACTATACAGACGAAGCTGCCTTTATTTATGCAGAAAGTGACGGCGAAAAACATAATACGCTTAATCCTATTGCCCGTCGCCGCGGTGACCTTTACGAAATGGATCTGGTTCTCCGCAACAATATCACAACCTCGGAGCATCCACTTGGCCTATACCACCCGCATGCAGAACTTCATCACATCAAAAAAGAAAATATCGGCTTAATTGAAGTTATGGGGCTTGCGATTTTACCGGGCCGTCTTAAAACAGAATTCAAGCAGCTTGCCGAAGCAGTATTGCAGAATAAAGATATCCGCGCAGACGAAGCCCTCAGCAAGCACGCAGACTGGCTGGACCAGCTTAAGGAAAAATACCAGTCATTTACAGGCAAATCCGAAGAAGATATTATCGAAATAATCAAAAAAGAAACCGGCCTTGTTTTCAGCAAGGTTCTGGAGCATGCCGGAGTTTATAAATGCAATGACCAGGGGCTGGCTGCCTTTGAAAGATTCGTTGCAAGCTTATAGGAGATGAAGAAATGGCAAATGATATAACTTCAAAAGAATACACACCAGAAGAACTGAAAGCCGCTTTCATAAAAATGTACGGCGGCGACGAAGCTGCAGTTCGCCTTTATTCTTCGCCTGCCCGCATTAATATAATCGGTGAGCACATAGATTACAACGGCGGCAAGGTTTTTCCAGCCAGCATAAACCGTTATCTCTACATTGCTATTCGCAAGCGTCCTGATACAAAGATTCTTTACAATGACGCCCGATTTCCTGGCAGTTATGAGTTCGACGTAAATCAGACCTTCGTTTTTGATAAGGCAAATGATTATGCAAATTACCTGAACGGAATCCTGCAGCAGCTCAAGGAGCGCGGCTTTAAGTTTGACTCTGGTTTTGAAATTCTGATGGCTTCGAATATTCCGGCCGGCGGCGGCATTTCTTCTTCATCAGCTTTGGAATGCGGCTTCGCTTATGCTGTAATCGACACCTTCGGTTTTGACCTGGACCGCATAGAAATTGCAAAGCTGGGCCAGATGAGCGAACACAATTTTATGAACGTAAAATGCGGAATTATGGACCAGTTTATTATTGCGACCGGAAAAAAGAATTACGCTGAACTGCTCGACTGCAACACTCTTGAATATGAATATATTCCTCTGGAGCTTGGAGATTACCGCTTTGTTGTTATGAACACTAACAAGGTGCGTAAGCTGGCTGACTCTAAATATAACGAGCGCCGCAGTCAGTGCGAAGAAGCTCTCAAGATTCTGCAGAATAACAGTGTAAAGGCAAAGGCTTTGTGTGAGCTCGCTCCGGCGGACTGGGAGATATTTGAAGACCTTGTAACCGACCCGATTTTGAATAAGCGCGCCCGCCACTGTATTGCGGAAAATCAGCGGGTAATTGATGCGGCTGCGACACTTAAAGCCGGCAACCTGGAAGAACTGGGCCGCCTTCTAAACGCCAGCCACAAATCACTTAAAGAAGATTACGAAGTAACAGGAATAGAACTGGATACCCTTGCTGAAACTTCACAGAAGCAGGAAGGCTGTCTTGGCGCCCGTATGACAGGAGCCGGCTTCGGCGGTTGTGCAATTGCCCTTGTTCACAAAGACAAAATCGAAAGCTTTATAGAAAACGTTCAAACCGCCTATGAAAAGGCAATCGGTTATAAGGCAGGCTTCTTTGTATGTGAGACCGGCGACGGAGTAGCTAGAATATAAATAGATTGCCCGGTCAAGCCGGGCAATGACATTATTTCCCGTACTGTGCTTCTATATCGCGAATCTGGTCGCGCAGCGCTGCGGCCTGTTCATATTCCATACGGTCGGCGCAGGCAGACATTTCTGCAGTAAGCGCCTTGATAAGCTTTTTACGCTCTTTCGGATTAAAGAGATTTGCCTCTTTCTTAAGAACTTCAAGCTGCATTGCAGCATCCGCTTCTGCATCGTTTTTTTCGTGTTCAAGTATATCTTCAACGGCTTTAGAAATTGTTGTCGGTGTAATTCCGTGCTCTTTGTTGTAGGCTTGCTGAACCTCGCGGCGGTGCTTAGTTTCTTTTACGGCCGCTTCCATTGCGGGGCTCATGTGGTCGGCGTACATAACAACCTTACCTTCTGCATTGCGGGCCGCACGACCAATAATCTGAATCAAAGAAGTCTCGCTTCTCAAAAAGCCGATTTTATCTGCATCAAGAATTGCAATGAAAGAAACCTCAGGCAAGTCGATTCCTTCTCGCAGCAGGTTAATTCCAATCAGCACATCAATTTCGCCGGAGCGCAGGCTTTTCAAAATCTCTACGCGTTCAAAGGTATCGATTTCTGAATGAATGTATTTTACCTTTAACTTGAGCTCAGTCAGATAGTCGGTAAGATCTTCGGCCATCTGCTTTGTCAGCGTCAGAATCAGGCTGCGCTCATGGCGGTCAATACGCTCGCGGACTTCCCTGTAAATATCTTCCATCTGACCTTCGCTGGGGCGGATCTCAACCTCAGGGTCCAGAAGTCCCGTAGGACGAATCAGCTGTTCAACAACCTGGGTGCTCTGTTTTATTTCATCAGGGCGAGGCGTTGCGGTAACATAAATTATCTGATTCATCTTGGCATCGAACTCGGCCTTTTTAAGAGGTCGGTTATCAAAGGCAGACGGCAGGCGGAAGCCGAAATCAATAAGGTTCTGCTTGCGGCTACGGTCGCCCTCGTACATAGCGCCAATCTGAGGAACAGAAACATGGGCCTCGTCTATCATGCAGAGAAAATCATCAGGGAAATAATGCAGCAAGGTTGCCGGAGGCTCACCGCGCGCACGCCCGGAAATAGGACCTGAATAATTTTCAATTCCCGGACAGGTTCCCATTTCCTTAAGCATTTCTATATCGTAAGTGGTTCTGGTTTTTAAGCGTTCTGCTTCCAGCATTTTTCCGGCAGCTCTCAGCTCTTCTACCCGGTCTTCCATTTCCTTCTGGATTCTGTCTGTAGCAGCCAGAAGCTGGTCGTGTGTTGCAACAAAGTGCTTTGCCGGATAAAAAACAGTTTCATCAAGCTCGCCGGTTACATCCCGGTTTAAAACATTAAAGCGCTGAATGTGTACAACCTCGTCCCAGTCCAGCAGAATACGGTAAGCCTCATCGGTTTCCATGTAAGGCGGGAAGACTTCAATTACATCACCCTTAATACGGAAGTTTCCCCTTTCCAGTACATTTTCATTTCGGGAATACTGCATGGAAATAAGGCTGGCCGCAAAGTTTTTAATATCAAGAGTCTGCCCTTTTTCAACATGGACCCGCATGCCCTTATAAACATCAGGCATACCAAGACCGTAAATACAGGAAACAGTTGCTACAACAATAACGTCGCGCCTCTCCATAAGACTGTAGGTTGCCTTAAGACGCATCTGGTCTATTTCACGGTTTATGTCACAGTCTTTTTCGATGTAAAGATCGCGGGCCGCAACATAGGCTTCCGGCTGATAATAGTCGTAATAAGAGACAAAATATTCTACAGCGTTATTAGGGAAAAAAGATTTGAACTCGCGGTAAAGCTGAGCCGAAAGAGTTTTGTTATGGCTGATGATAAGGGTTGGACGCTGCACGCGCTCAATTATCTTTGCCATGGTAAAGGTTTTTCCGGAACCAGTTACACCCTTGAGAGTCTGAAACTTATCGCCCCGCAAAAAACCTTCGCTAAGCTTTTCAATAGCCTGCCCCTGATCCCCGCTGGGCTGGAAGGGCGACACTACTTCGAATTTCCGCATCAGCTCTCCACCAGTTTTATCTTCAAGGTAACATTCTTGCGGTTTCGGCGCACAACCACCGTTACCACGTCGCCGGCCCTTTTGCTTTCCAGAGCCGAATAATAATCTGCAAGAGAAGTTACCGCAATATCATCAATCTGAGTAATAACGTCTCCGCCAATATAAATAATGTCGCGGCGGGAACCGTAATAAGCGGCCTCAGAACCGCCCTTAAGGCCGGCTGCCTCAGCGTTTCCACCCTTTACAACTTCCGAAATCAAAACGCCGGTAGAAATGTCGAGCCCTGCATACTGGGCAATACGGCGGCTGAGCTGAATTACAGTTGCATCGATTGTTCCGCGGTGAACCTTACCATATTTAATCAAGTCTGCAACAACACGAACCGCAGTTGTAGAAGGAACCGCAAAGCCGACGCCCGCAGAGCTTCCGCTGCTGGACTGAATCATGGTATTAATACCAATCATCTTTCCGTTGGTATCAAGCAGAGGACCGCCCGAGTTACCAGGGTTAATAGCCGCATCTGTCTGAACCATATCGCGGATAATTCTGTTGTTTGAATTCTGAATAGGACGACCAAGACCGGAAACAATACCCGTAGTCATAGTACGTTCAAGACCGAAGGGGTTTCCGATTGCAATTACACGCTGTCCAACCTTGAGCGATGAAGAATCTCCAAAGGCAATAGTCTTCAATTCCATTCCGCTTGGCGGAGTAAATTTGATAACGGCAAGGTCGCTGTCTAAATCAGTTCCAACAACCTCTGCCTCATACTGGGTTCCGTCAAAAAGGGAAACATAAATCTTTGTAGCATCCGCAATTACATGTACGTTTGTAAGGATGTAACCCCGCTTATCAATAATCGAACCGCTTCCGCTGCCACCATCCTGAACATAAGGCTGCAGGAACCAGTCGTAAGCCGTAACCTGAGTATTGATGTTCACAACCGCTTCGTTACAAAGGGCGTAAACATTTATATTCTGGGCCTCTTCCTGGGTGTAGCCGGTCGAACCTGAGCCACCAGCGCTGCCGCTTGCCACAGAAATCACACTGGCCGGATTCTGCTCCAGAAAAGAAACTGTGTCTTCTATTGAGACAGAAGAAATGTCTTTTACTTCCAGACCTGTTTCTTCCGAAGCATCAATTTCAGCCGCTGTCAGAGCATCTATCGCAGCCTTTTTCTTATTTATGGTAACACAAACAGCGGCCGTCAAAAGCACAGCCGCTATTACACAAATTAAAGTAGTCCTGATTAACTGAGTATGAGAATAAAGCTTCATATAATATAATTTAATAAAAAGGAGCCGCTTTAACAAGGTAAAAATTTTAAGAAGATTTTCCAGCGGGTTTTATGCGCTTTTTCTTACTTCTTTGCCGGATGAAGCATTTTGTTTTCCAGAAAGCTGAAATAGTTTTCCCGGCTCACAATCACATGATCCAGCAGCTCAATCCCCATAATCACCGAAACCTTTTCCAGAGTCTCCGTCACAATAATATCCTCCTCCGAAGGCTCGCAGTTTCCAGAAGGGTGATTATGGCTCACAATTATTGCCGCCGCATTATCCCGCATAGCTACAGAGAAAACCTCCCTCGGATGAATCAAAGTACGGTTCAAGGTTCCAACCGTAATCACGTGAATCTGAATGATTTCATTTCCACCGTTTAAAGTTACCAGCAGAAAATGCTCCTTTTCGCTGACAGCATAATTTTTCACGAAGGGAACAATATCCCCCGGTGTTTTTACAGGAGCCCTCAGATGGCTGTTACGCCGCCGCCCCAGCTCCAGGGCCGCCCCAACAGCAAGCGCCTTTCCCTGCCCGACTCCACGCAGCTCTAAAAGCTTTTCCACAACCTCATTGGCATCATAATCATCAAGCACTTCTACAATTTTTTCTGCCATATACTCAACCGGCATCTGCTTTGAACCAGTTCCCAGAATCAGCATAACAAGCTCTTCATCAAATAAAAATGAGAAGCCGTGCTCCAGAGCCTTTTCGCGTACATCGGGTTTTACCTTTTCATATTTCATAAAAACCTCTATACATAATATTGTTTTGATATGCCAAAAAAGGAAAAGATTTTGAAAAAAAATTGCAGAATTTCAGTTTTTTTTGCCATTTTCCGAAAATAATCGTATGAATACCATGAAAAAACTATTTCTACCAGTTGTAACACTGGAGCTTATCATCGTGCTTTCTGTTGCGATGTTTTTATTTAATTCCTGCGCAAGCACAAGCCTGCATGCCCAGCCACGCGAAGCCCTCAAGCTTTCCCGCCGCATTTTAGACCAGGGCCAGCTTTCAGCAGATCAGCTTGCAGATTATTTTATAAGCCGTAATTCAAACGAAGACCGCGACCATATACGAAGATTCGCACAATATTATATTGATGAAGCCGCCGCAGAAGGAATTAACTCAGATGTAGCCTTTGCTCAGATGTGTCTTGAAACCGGATTTTTGCGTTTCGGTGGACTTGTTCAGCCGGAATTTCATAATTACTGCGGACTTGGTGCCATGGATGCCGAGCACCCCGGAGAAGTATTTGAAACTGAAGAATTAGGTGTGCGTGCCCATATTCAGCACCTGCAGGCCTACGCCACCACGGAGGAGGTAACCCTCCATAAAGAACTTGTGGACCCGCGCTATAACTGGGTCCACAAAACAAAGTATATTCAGACTATTTATGAGCTTGCCGGCAACTGGGCAACAGATCCCCAGTACGGCCAGAAGCTCGAAGCAAATCTGGTAAACATGGAAAATTTCAACTACTAGCCAATAGTTGTTCCGAAATATTCCTTATCTTCAAGAATTGCCTGGATATTAGCAATATTCTTTCCGCCGGCGCAGATTACCTTCATACCAAGCTCGCTGGCCTTCTTAGAAGCAATCGGGTCAAAAGGACAATTTTTACCAGGTGTCCATTCATCGCCAACCATCTTGCGGAAGTCTGCCCAGCTGATTGTGTCGAGAGGCTTTGCATCCGGATTTTTTCTAGGGTCATCTGTATAAACCTTTTCAATATTAGAAAGATTTACGATTGTCTTTGCATCAAATTTTTCACCAAGATAAACTGCATCTGTATCTGTAGAAAAACCTGGTTTCCAGCCCGAAGCAACAAGCACCTGACCGTCAAACTTCAAATCTTCAACAGTAGGATTATAAACTACATCATTCTTACAATATGAACCAAAGCAGGCCTTCAAAAGCTGGGCATTAATTCTTGTTGCCATAATTCCAATCCAGTCTGCGGCATTTGCATCAAAGCTGTCGCCGGTCTTTTCGCAAACCTCTTTAAATCCATTCTGATATACACGGGCAGGAGCTCCACCGCCGGCAACAAGAATCAAACGATTCTGCTTGTCTGCATCGAGCCACTTCTTACACATTGTTACAAACTCACTCAAAAAAGCACTGTCCGGCTTGTCCGGAGCAATAATCGAACCGCCTACACTTAAAATTTTAGTCATATCAATACACTCCTTTCACTACCGGCACAGACCAGTAGCTGCTATATTTTGCTGTATCTTTATTTGCTTCTTCCCAGATTGACTGAAGCGCAAAGCTTCTAGGCTGCTGAACAATCTTGTTGTCTGCACTGAAAGGCTTAAGCTGACTCCAGCCGCGGGAGAAAAGAATATGGTGCGAATCCATGCTGCCAAAATAATAGTCCTTTACATCCACAAGGTCACTGTCCGACCACTGCTTATACTCAAGCCCGGCACCAAGAGCCGGATCACAAGGAATCCAGCCAACCTTATCGATGTAAAATTCACACCACCAGTGAGGCTGAGTTGTAAGATCCGGATTTACAAGGACACCGCCGTCTGTATAGGCCGGCACTTCGGCAGCTCGTAAAAGGGCAGTATAAATAACCGCAAAATCAAAAGCATCCCCGCTGCCCTTTTTAATCAAATCAAGCGGATCCGCATCGCTTTTTCTAACCTTTTCCTGTACCGAATAATTTTCGCAAAGATAATCATAAATCAGGCTGGCCTTAGTCCAGGGATTTTTTTCCTTACCGATTATCTTAGCACAAAGCTCCTTTACAGCAGAAGCATTTACAGGAACAAGGGCATCTTCGCGCAAAGCCCCGCTCAAAAGATTTTTTTCAACATTTTTATAAGTTCCAATCTTTGCCGGATTTACGTTTGCACGTACCTCATAAACCGGCAGAACAAAGGTCTGTTTAAACACGCTCTTTGGAGTATTATTGCGGCTTTTGGTAATCTGATGAATAAGATTATTCTGATAATTCATAAGAATCGGTTCCGGAATAACCTCTGTAATTTCAACATTAGGCTGAGCCGGGCAGGAAACCGGAACAGGACAGCGCAGAGTGATTGTAGAAACATCATCAGTTACAACATCTGCAATGTCGGCCGTATACTGAACCAGATAGATTTTTTTATTAAGATATTCCTTTCTTCCCGCTTCCAGATTAATTGTAATTTCCTTCGGATCCGATTTCTCGCGGCCGGTATCTACAATCACAAGACCAGAGTAGGCTCCATCAGGAACTCTTACAGTAATTTCTGTATTAGACCAGGAAACGTAATCAAAATCTTCTTCGTTCGCAGGAATCATATTTTCTGTAAGCATTGCCATGTTTTTATAATCCGCTTCACTGATTCTATTATTGCAGTCCATTGTAAATAAAACCTGAGACTGATTTTTTGAATCTCCAAAATTATTGCCGGAAATAACCAGAAGCTCTCCCGGGCTAACCTTATCTGCAGAAAGCATGGTAATTACCGGCTTTGTAACCTGCTGTACTGTAGGAACTGGAACCGGAATATCTACCTCATTTGCAAAGAGGGCCGGCTTTGAACGCATTTCCTTAGTTCCAACAACAATAAGTCCGTCCTGCACATTTGCCGGCAGAACGATTTTAATACAGTTATCTGTCCAGGAAATATAAGAACTGGCAGTAAGTTTTGACCCCGCAATTTCCACATAACCCATGTCGCGGACTTCGCCAAAATTTACACCGTTAATTGTAACAAGATCCCCCGGAGAACCTACGGGAGGAACAACAGAGACAATTTCTGGAACCGGTTTGGTTCTGAAGCCTATGAGATAAATTGAACCGAGAATTAAACCTATTACTAAAATAACAGAAAGTACCCGGACTGCCGGATACCTTCGCAATGAATAACTAAACTTTCCAGAAGAATCCACTAATTTCTGCCTGATACCAGCTCCATAGGAAGGTTGATTTCTGTTGTTACAGGAAAATCACCCATGCCAGGAACTGTAATTTTTATATTGATTGCTTCGTCCTGAAAATCTGGTCTTAATACATCAACATCATTTGCATTTTTTACAAATGAATTATTTTTACGCTGCTTCTCAGAAGACAAAACTACATCCTTTATATTACCAGAAACTACCACACTTCTTCCACTATCATAACCAACATTGTTTGCAGAAGAATTAGCATTTGTAGAAACTGCAGTAATAGGAACTGAAGAAACAGAGCTTACAGATTGAATAATAGGCGAAACTGTTGTAGCAGCAGACTGGTTAGACCTTAAGCCAGCCGGGATAATAAGAGCAAGAACTGCTGCTGCGGCCACACCCGAAGCAACATAACTGATTACCTTAAACGGAGACTTCTGCGGAACCTTACCAATGTTCCTGCTGTATGCCATTTTAATCTGAAGACGCTGGAAACTTTCGTCCATAAAATGGTCATCGAGCTTAAGCGAGTCAGAATCTGCCTGAAACATTGAATGCAGGGCCTTCAGCTGTTCCAGCTCTTTGCGGCATTTTTCGCAATGCGAAATATGAAGCTCATACTCAGCCTTGTAGTTTTCAGGCAGCTCACCGTCGAGATATACGGAATGGATATCTTTACTCGGGCAAAAAGACATTATCTTCTCCTATAATTTTTACCAGCTGTTCCCTCGCTCTGAAAATACGAACCTTTACATTACCCTCGGTAATTCCCAGAATTCTTCCGATTTCCTTATAGTTCAGGTCTGCATATTCCCTGAGCATAAGTACATCCTGCAGATTTTCCGGCAGTTTTTTCAGAGCTTCCCTTGCCTTACCCATTGATTCTTTTTTGAGTAAGTCAACTTCCCCTGTATCCGCTTTTCTATGATCCTCATAAAGGACTTTTTCGTAAGCTTTACGCTCACGTTCTTTACGTTTTATATAATTTATAGATGCATTCTTTACAACCCGAATAAGCCAGTATTTAGCATCATTAACTGACGGAAAAACAAGCTCTTTTTCATTTGCTTTTATAAGTGAGTCATGTGCTAAATCTTCAGCAGCCTCTTCGTCGTTTACAATTCTAAACGAAACCTTAAAGAGCATCTGCATTGTTGCATCATAAATTTTCTTAAAATCAACCGGATTTGCCGCATTTAGAGCAAGGTTTTCTTCCTGTTGATTGCCTTCTATATTGTCAAACACTTATATATCCTAAAAGTTACAAGATTCTTATTCTATTCTTAGTTATCACAGGAATTATCCGCGCTTCCAGGTTGGACCGTTCGGTGTATCAATAATAATAACACCTCTGGCTGTAAGCTGGTTACGGATTTCATCTGCACGGGCAAAATCCTTTGCCTTTTTAGCCGCAGTACGTTCTGCAACAAGTGCATCAATTTCTGCTGCCTCAGGGTCTCCGGCATGGTCATCTGCAGAAGCACCTCCTGCCGCGCCTGAAAGCTTAGCCTGCTCATCGAGCACGTCAAAGGCATTTTTGATTACATCCAGGCTCAAAACACTGTCCATCTTAAGAATGGCTGCCAGCGATGTTCCAGCCTTTACAGTCCCCTTTCCTGCGGCTTCCTTCTGCATTGCGGCCATAGCAACAGGAGTTGCAAGGTCGTTTTCAAGTCCTTCGCGGAACTTGGCAAGGTTTTCTGTTTCGCAGTCTATGCCGGCAAGCACGCTGGCAAAATTTTCGCGGGTAAGGCCAAGCTTTTCTTCGTCGTTTGCACGGGCAAGCAGCTTTGCAACACGAGAATTAAGGGCAGCACGTCCGTTCTTAGCAGATTCAAGAGCATCAAGGCTGAATACCAGCTGCTTTCTGTAATGACCGCTCATAAGGAAGAAGCGGTAGTCCAGAGGAGCAAAGCCCTTGTCTTTAAGAGAGAAGCCGCGCTCTGGTGGAAGGGAAGTCTGCAGGGTAATAAAGTTTCCAGTAGACTTACTCATCTTTCCGCCTTCGAGAATAAGGAACTCGTTGTGCATCCAGTAGTTTACCCAAGGTCCCTTAGCGCGCTCAGCCTCGTCAAACGAGCCTTCCGACTGAGCAATTTCGTTTGTATGATGAACAGGCACGTGGTCAATACCGCCTGTGTGAATATCAAAATGCTTACCAAGATACTTCATACTCATTGCAGAACACTCGATATGCCAGCCAGGGTAACCGCGTCCCCAAGGAGAATCCCAGGTCATTGCCTGATCTTCAAACTTAGATTTTGTGAACCAGAGAACAAAGTCACCAGGGTTACGCTTGTTTTCGTCGATAACAACAACCTTACGCTTACCGGCTCCAGCCTTAAGCTCATCAAGATTGAGGTTAGCAAGCTTACCGTAATCAGGATAAGTAGAAATATCATAATAAAGATTTCCGCCAGCCATATAAGTGTGACCGTTTGCTTCAATCTTTTTGATCAGTTCAATCATGTCGTCAATGTGTTCTGTAGCGCGGCAGATAACATCCGGGTGGCGGATATTCATTGCATCAATATCCTTCATGAATGCGTCAGTGTAAAAGTTTGCAACCTCAAGTACACTCTGATGTCGTTCAGCCGCAGACTTCTTCATTTTATCTTCACCGTTGTCGCCGTCGTCAGTAAGGTGACCAACATCAGTAATATTCATAACATGCTTGATGTCATAACCAAGCAGAGTCAGAGTCTTATCAAGAATATCCAGAAAAACATAAGCACGCAGATTTCCAATATGTGCGTAGTTGTAAACCGTAGGACCACAGCCGTAAAAACCAACGTGTCCTTCCACAATCGGCTTAAACTCTTCCATCTTGCGTCCCATAGTATTGTATAATCTAAGTGCCATAATTTTACCTCTATCTGTACAATTATACTATTTTCCGAAATCTTAAACAACAAGCACAAAAAAAAGCCCCGGACAACCGGGGCCTTTCAACAATTTCTATTTTCTTCGCACTTCGAAGCGGGTTTCTTCACCCTTCGGCTTTTTTTCTTCCAGGGCCTTGTACTTTTTGTAAAGAACTTCCTGGGCACGAAGGGCTGGGTCTTTCTTTCCGCGGGAAACCGGCTCCCAGCTTCCATTTGACTGAAGCTCCATGGCACTGGAATTATCTTCAAAATAAGTATCCAGAATCGATTTTACATCTTCAAAGGCGGCCTTATCCAGAATCGGGAACATGAGTTCTATACGGCGGTCAAGGTTGCGGTTCATCCAGTCGGCGCTGGAACAGTAGAGCTCCGGTGTTCCGCCGTTCTGGAAATAGAAAATGCGGGAATGCTCAAGGTAGCGGTCGACAATCGAAATAACCTTTATGTTTTCGCTCAAGCCTTCTACGCCCGGTACCAGCATACAGATTCCACGGACATTCAGAAGTACGCGAACCCCCGCCTGACTTGCCTTATACAAAGCAGAAATAACTTCCTCGTGAGTGAGACTGTTCATCTTGGCAATAATGAGGCCCGGATTTTCCGGACGGCTGCGCTCAATTTCACGGTTTATCATTGCAATGAGACGGGACTTAATAGTTACAGGCGCCATCGACAGGCAGTTCATATTCTGCAGGGTTGAATAGCCGGTAACAAGATTAAAGAAAAGCGTTGCATCATTTGCAATCTGCGGATTAGCAGTAAATAAAGAAATATCAGAATAAAGCTTTGCAGTTTTTGTATTATAGTTTCCGGTTGCCAGATGCACGTAGCGGCGGATTGTGTCGCTTTCGCGGCGAATCACCATAAGAATTTTTGCATGAACCTTAAGATTTACAAGACCATAAATTACGGTAACGCCGGCCTGTTCCAGTTCGTTTGCCCAGGCAATATTTCGCTCTTCGTCAAAGCGGGCCTTAAGTTCAACCAGCACAACAACCTGCTTGCCCCGCTGGGCGGCCCTCTCCAAAGCGTCAATAATCGGGGAATTATGGCCGGTACGGTAAAGAGTCATTTTGATTGCAAGTACATCATCATCATCTGCCGCATCAGAAATGAATTTTACAACCGGGTCGTAGCTTTCGTATGGCACATGAAGGATTTTGTCGTGCAGCTTAAGGGTGTCCCAGTAAGGCTCTTCTTCCGGAAGGTCTGCCGGGTAAAAATGCTCCCAGCTCTCAAAGCTTAAAGAGCCGCTTTCATCTGCAGAACGCAGCTCCATAAGGTCGCCCGGATTCAAAATCTGGTCTACTCGGTAAACATCGTCTTCTGCAAGCTCAAGTTTTTCCATCAGAAATTTCTGGATTTTTAAGCTGGAAGAATTACAGGTCATCTGAACCGGGAAAGAAGATTTTCTCTGGATCAAAACATCTTCCATGGCGTGAATAAAGTTCTTGCCCGCATCCTCGTCAACTGCAAAATCTGCGTCGCGGGTTACCTTAAAGAGCAGAGTTTCTTCAACTTCAAAGCCAGGGAAAAGTCTGGTACCAAAGGCTGCAATAATATCCTGCAAAAGTGCAAACTGTCCGCCGCGCCCTGCAGCCGCTCCAGCTCCATCCGGATTACCTGCAGAAAGCCAGTAAATGTTTGGTATACCATCCGGAACTTCTACCAGAGCAATGCGTGGAGAATCCTCGCTGCCACGAAATTCCTCGGCACCCGCAGATTTTTTAATACCCGCAATAGGCGAAAGCAGGAAGGCCGCATAAGTAGTAAGATTTTTGATATGAGGAAAAGCTTCAGTATCCGTACGAAGCGGAGTAAGCAGAGGAAAAATTTCCGAATTGAAAAGTCCGTTTAAATAATCAGACTGAGGCTGGGTATACTGCATGGGAGTTACATAAACCAGGCCTTCGTTTGCAAGAGCGGGCAGAATATCCTGCATAAGACATTCCTGCTGGCTGCGGATAATCTGATGAGCACGGGCAGAAACCGAAGTGTAAACCATCTGAGGAGAAAGCCCGGATACATCTGCAAAGTTCGGATTTTCCGCAAGAAGACGTTTTATAGCGGCAAGGCGAACCTGAAAGAATTCATCAAAATTGGAAGTAACAATAGACAAAAACTGAAGGCGCTCAAGCAGAGGCAGCTCTTTGTTAAGCCCCTGAAATAAAACGCGGGCATTAAATTCGAGCCAGCTGAGTTCGCGGTTGAAAAATCTATTTTCCATAATCAGTCTCCTTGACGGTGGTTGAGTGACACGAAGTGTCGTATCGAAACCACCTCCGACATCCGCGGTGGTTTCGACAAGCTCAACCACCGTATTTACAGTAATATCACCTTATAACCAAAAACCGACTCAAACATGCCGGACTTTTCGTTGAGTGCTATTTTTTCGAGTACTGTATTTTTTGAAGATTTAGTATGAATGACAATCGAGTTCTGCTGCAGCTTAATGGAAAAATCATTGAACTTCTGAATATGACCGCGGTCCAAAGCATCAGCAATACGAAGAATAGCCGTAAGCTTCAAAATGGTCATACGGTCAGAACGAGGCAGCATCAAAAAACTGTCTTCATCCTGAGGAACCGAATTACCCTTATGGTACTTGGCAATCTCCGCAACGATTGTATTGTCCTTGCGGGAAAGTCCGAAAATCTCCGAGTTCCTTATAATATAAGAGCTGTGCAGATTATGATTGTCGTAGCGGATAAAGCCGCCTATGTCGTGAAGGATGGCCGCCGTTTCCAGCAGAGTCCTTACGTGCTCACTAAAGCCCAGATCCTTAACCAGAGTATCGTAAATCTTTACCGCAATCATACGCACACATTCCGCATGCATTTCGTCGCCGTGGTACTTACGAAGAAGGTTGCGGGCAGAAGCAGTAATCTGAATATTGAATTCCTTCTGCAGCTCTTCATCCTCGCTGGAATGCTGACTGAGCAGAAGACCGTGACGAATATTTGTTTCCGGCGCCAGCAGCTTTTCTGCCTTAGTAAGGTGCAGGAAGAGGTTATAAATCAAAAGACTAACCTGGAGGGTTTCCGCTTCGTTGTAAGGAATCTTAAAGCGGGCAACACACTCGTCCACAGAGTAGCCCTGAATCTCACGGGCAAATTCAGCAAAATCATCCTTATCAATTTCCCAAAGGAAGGTAGAAACCGGCCGACCCACATTCAAAGCGGCAAGAGTAATATCCGGACCAACCGCAATAAACTGACGAACTTCGCTAAGGTTCAATTCACTTTCGAGAGAACCCTTTGTATTGTTAATTGATTCCTGTACGTAACGCTGAATATCAGAATAAGAGCTGGTCTGATTTTTCATCTGCTGGTCTATGCGGACCGTACCAAGACGAAGGCTGTGAACGCCCGCCATTTTACCTTCAGACATCATCATGATTTCGGTAGTAGCACCGCCGACCACAAGAATTACAGTGTCCGCTTCTTTAAAGGCAGAGGTCTCGTTTTTAATACATTCCGAAACCGCCAGATACATAAGCTTATTTTCTTCAATACCGTCTATAATGCGGACGTGGAAACCAGCCTGTACAAGAATACGGTCCATAATAGGGTCGCAGTTTTTTGCATCGCGGAAAGCACTCAAGGCAACACAGGTACATTCAGCAGGAGTAATTCCCCAGCCCGCCAGCTGCTCCCTGTAGCGGATAAGAATCTGAATCAGCTGGTTCTGAGTATCCTGACTGATAATTCCACTTGTAAAAACATCCTTACCCAGAGGCAGGGGCTTGTCGGAACGGTCGAGAATATTCTGTTTTCCATCGCTTGAAAAATCGGCTATCAGGAGGCGAACCCCTGTCGAACCTATTTCAATTACTGATTCAGGGGCTGCCACTGTAACCTCCGCTTATAGCTTGTCGATAAGCATAGAACATTTACCGCTTGGAATCGGCAATGTCTTTTTCTTCTGATCGAGGATATTGATTGTAAAGTAATAGAGTTTTTCGCTTTCCATCTGGATTTCCCAGCCGCGCGAACTCTTGTTCGACAGAATTGTGATTAAGTTGCGCTTAAGCGAAAGGTTTTCTATACCCATTATTTCAAGGTTCGGAATAATCCAGTCTACAGTCTTACGAGGAAGGCTGATGGAAAGTCCGATTACATTTTCAATCATAAGTGCGATTGTAGAAAGACCGGCTGTAAGCAGATAGCGTGAGCGGGCCCAGTCTTTTTTGTTGATTTTTGCACGGCCTTCTCTGTTTGGAAGATAGGCTTCGAACAAATCTCCAGGATCTTTGTTTTCGTTTGGCATAAGGCCTTCGAGAACATAGTAAAGGTGGCGGATTGCACACTCGCGGGCAAACTCGTACTGGGCATATTTTTCAAGGCCCTTGATTACCATAAAGTTGAAGGCTGGCATTACAGAACCGCAGTAGCCGTTTCCATCCTCGCTGAAGTTAGGGTTATCCACACTCAGAGTTGGGAAAGGATGCTCAGTTCCAAAGGTTTTCGGATTATTAAGATGAGCAACCAGTAAATCAGCCTTATCTGCATTAGGAATTTCGGCAAGCATAGTCCAGTAAGAGGCAATTGTCTTTACCTTAGTCTGCTTTTCTTCCTTATCAAGATCATAATAGAAGCCTGTATTATTATCCCACATAAGAGAATTGATTTTTGTCTTGAGTGAGAAATACATCTTGCGGTACTGGAAGCTGATATCCTTATCATTTAAGATATCGCCGAGAGCCGACATGTAAGAAGCGTTAATTGCCATGCAGGCATTAAAATCGATAGGGTAACAAACCTTCTCACGTGGAGAATTTGTCATTGAAGAAGCACATACAGGAACCGAATAAAGTCCGTTTGGCTTTTTAAATGTATCATCCAGCCAGGCCATATATTTCTGAAGGGCCGGCATTACATCCTTAATGCGTTTTTTATTTGCTGACTTATGGAAAAGGTTATACTCTGCAAAAGCGAATAATGGCAGACCTACACCTTCTTTATTGTCTTTTTCGAGCACCGGCTGATTTGTTTTTACATCATACTTCCAGCGGATAGCTCCAGACTTTTCCTGGCGTGCATAAAAATAATCTATATTCTTGCAGGCATCAAAATTTCTGTTTGAATATACGAGAAAGAATGTTGAGAAAATAGACTCGAACTGATTAAGAATCAATTTGTCTTTTTCCGGATAAATAAATAAGCCCTCTGAATCCTGCTCTCCGGTTTTCGGGTTAATCCATAATGAAGATACCCAAGACCAAGTCTTATTATAAATGTCTACAAAATCCTGATCATAAAAATGGATTTTTGGAAAATCATGCTTATTCACAAGAACTCCTACTTTTTGCTTTTTTCAATGTTTGCTCTAGCGGACTCTGCATTTTTTTAGATGACAAAACCGCTATATATACTATAACACACTTTTTAGAAAATAGATAAAAAATTTCGCAAAATTATACAAATTTTTTTCCCCTATTCAAGGGGTAAGAAGTGATTTTTTGAAAAAAACTGAAAATTTTATAAAAAATCTGAAAATCAGCTGAAATCAGCGGAAAAAGCCGCTTTTTATTATTTTTTTTTAACTTTTTTCCCAAAAAACTGCGTAAAACGTTACAAGTGTTACTACTTTATTGTCGGAGGTTTAAATGCAGATTTATTCGTTTTCTCCCTTCGGCTATGAAGGAGCACTGGTTACTATTGAGGTTGATTTGCGGCGGGGAATACCGGCTACAGATATTGTAGGGCTTGCAGACGGGGCGGTAAAGGAGTCGCGTGAACGTATGCAGGCGGCTATCCGTAATTCCGGCTTTGAATACCCGCCGGAGAGGGTTTTGATTTCACTTTCGCCTGCCGATTTGCGCAAGGAAGGGGCCGGCTTTGACCTGCCGGTTGCGCTGGGGGTTCTGGCGGCTAAGGCCATGGCCGATGGTCGTACTGATTTTTTGTCTGATCCTGTTTTAGTGATGGGGGAACTGGAGCTTTCCGGAAATGTGCGGGCCGTCAAGGGGATTCACGCGGCGGTTTCTACGGCGGCGGCCTGCGGGGTGATGCGCTGCATTGTTCCTGTGCAGAACGCAGATGAGGCCCGCGAGATTTCGGGGGTTCAGGTCTATGGCGCTGATTCCCTTGAAAATGCTTTCCGCGCCTTGAGTGATATTTCCTTTTATGAATCTCGCTCTTCCCTGGGGTCAGGCGAAGGAGCAGCTCCTGCCGGCTGTACGGAAACTGATGGAGTTTACTTTCCAGAAATTGCCCCGGGCTACGAATACGCAGAACTTAAGGGCCAGAGACAGCTTGTAAGGGCTCTGCAGATTGCCGCCGCAGGCGGTCACAACCTGATTGCTCTGGGGGCTCCAGGCTGCGGAAAGACTATGGCAATTCAGAAGTTTCCGGCCATAAATCCGGTTCTTACTACAGAAGAAGCCCAGTCGGTTACCAGAATCTGGTCTCTTGCGGGGCTGATAAAGCCTTCTGAACCGCTGATAAGAATCCCGCCCTTCAGAATTCCGCATCAAACTGCGTCCATAGAAGGTATCTGCGGCGGCGGCCCAACCTGTCGCCCCGGCGAAATCTCACTGGCCCATAACGGTGTCCTCTTTCTGGACGAAGCCGCAGAGTTCCGTTCCTCGGTTTTACAGATGCTCCGTGTTCCGCTGGAAAACGGCACCATAACACTTAGCCGCGCCGGCCGCAGTACCACCTACCCGGCCCGCTTCCAGCTGCTGATGGCAGTAAACCCCTGCCCCTGCGGCAACTACGGCTCACATTCAAAAATCTGTCTCTGCAGCCTCAAAAGCATCGAGCAGTACTGGAAAAAGTTTTCCGCTCCCCTGCTGGACCGCATAGACCTTCGGGTTTTCGTAGAAAATAAAAGTGAAGAGGAAGCTGATATAGAAGAGCGCCCAGGCCTGACCACAACCGAAGAAATCCGAGTGGACATAGCCCGTGCCGTTAAGACCCAGCGCAAGCGTCAGGGAATAAAAAACGCCCGCCTTTCTCCCCAGGAGATTCTGGACTTCTGCCCGCTGGACGATGAAGGCCGCAAAGCCCTGGACAACGCAACCCTGCGTTACGGCTTTTCCCCGCGGGCCATTTCCTCCTGTCTCAAGGTAGCACGTACAATTGCCGACCTCGCAGGCAGCAAGGATATCGCCGCCGAACACATGTCTGAAGCAGTGGAATTTCATAAACTCTGTTCTAATTTGGTACCAGAATTGTAAAAGAACTCAGAGCGAGGGCTGTGCCCGAGCGAGAGTTCAAGTCTGAGAACGCAGAAATCTAAAAGTTAAAAAGAAAAATCCCGAGCTACTCGGGATTCTAAAAAAGATACCGGAGAAGAGACTTGAACTAGCCTACGATAGCAGAACCGTTAAAAAATGGGCTGCGACAGCGGGCCATTTTAGGTTCTACCATCGTATGGCTCATATATTTTGGGAAACAAAAAAGGTTCCCTGAACTCAGAGAACCTTGTGAGGATACCGGAGAAGAGACTTGAACTCTTACACGATTGCTCGCAACAGATTTTGAGTCTGTCGTGTCTACCATTCCACCACTCCGGCGTGATTTAAAAAATATATCAAAAACTAT